>ERZ1046568.749-NODE-749-length-25423-cov-11.974693_pt1 | contig 25423 bp, 22 predicted proteins | sample MGYA00383092_ERZ1046568 | MGnify/ENA primary metagenome ERZ1046568 (study PRJEB29581, sample SAMEA5548362) | metagenome | biome: marine; feature: coastal; material: water | depth 1 m | study: Short-term variability in the microbial, nano- and picoplankton... | reverse complement strand
CAAATAAAGAAATTGATAAGTTATTGGGTCCTTGACCGTGAGCCAAATAGAACTCTAGCGTATACTCTACGCCTGATTCCAACTTTTCACTGAGGCAATTCCCTATCTACTCCTTATAAGTGTAGGGAATTGTACCATCAATAAAACCGACATATCCAGAACCACCAAAAACAGGTATTGGTGCTAATCTTCCAACATTGACTGCATCTCCAATAAATCCACAAGTATTGAAATAATCTGAAGTTGCAAGTGAAGCTTGCATCCAATCTTTAGCACAAACTAACGAGCTGTAAAAAAAGGGACAACAAAATGTGTCTTCAAATGATGGGTTTGGAATCAGGGGATAGGGTTCAATTTGAAAAATACCACAATTGCAATCAGCAGTGTCGTTTAAGTCTATAAAATCATCACCCTCATCATCAATACCGTTATCACAGATTTCTTGGCTGTAAGATAAAAAGCTTAAGTTTAGGAATAATATGGTAATTATATTTTTTAAATTGGTTGTACATCGAAATTAGAATTTAAATCAATGTAAATTGTTATTCAAGTGTATTTATGACTCCATTCTTGCAGTGCTTTGTTGGTCCATAGTAAAATTAGTTTTTCACAATTAAGTCCCCAAAGATATGGGAATTAAAGGTTAAAACTACCTTTGAACAATGCTATCACCACTATCAGCAATAAGCCCAATAGACGGCCGTTACCGCGGAAAAGTATCCGAACTTGCCCCATATTTCTCAGAGTATGGCCTCTTCAAATACCGAGTATGGATTGAAGTAGAATATTTCATAGCACTATCTAAACTTGACCTTGTTCAGTTTCCTCGTATCTCTGAGCAAAACGAGCAGATGCTTAGAAATTTATACCTTCATTTTTCCGAAGAGAATGCACAGGAAATAAAGGACATCGAAAAAACAACAAACCACGACATAAAGGCCGTAGAATATTTTATCAAGAACAACTTGAAAGGTTCAGAATTAGAGGAGTTTAGTGAATTTGTGCATTTTGGACTCACCAGTCAAGACGTAAACAATACATCCATTCCTTTTAGCCTGCAACTTGGTATAGATGAAGTGATGATACCAGGCTACAAAAACATATTAGAAAAAATAGCTTCATTTGCTCACCAATGGAAAAACATCCCCCTTTTGAGTAGAACTCACGGGCAAGCTGCTACACCAACGACAGTAGGAAAAGAGTTTGCTGTATTCGCTGAGAGAATAAGAGTACAACTAGATACGCTTATTGAAACACCATTAAGTGCAAAATTTGGAGGAGCTACTGGAGCATTTAATGCCCATCGACTTGCCTTTCCTAATGTAGACTGGCCAGAGTTTGGAGACAGACTTGTAGCAGATCTTGGCCTTGTAAGAAGCTACCCTACCACGCAGATAGACCACTACGATCAATTGGCAGCAGTTTTTGATGCATTAAGAAGACTCAACATTATACTTATGGACTTTGCAAAGGACATTTGGCAGTACATAAGCATGGATTTTTTCAAGCAAAAAATAGTGGCGGGAGAAGTGGGGTCAAGTGCCATGCCTCACAAGGTAAACCCAATTGATTTCGAAAATGCAGAGGGTAATCTTGGTATTGCAAATGCATTACTGGACCACTTGAGCAATAAATTACCCATAAGTCGCCTTCAGCGTGATTTGACCGATAGTACCGTCCTTCGAAATGTAGGTGTCCCTTTATCTCACATCCTAATCGCATTGAAAAGCTTAGAAAAAGGAATGGGCAAACTCATATTAAACGATGAAGCTATTCAAGCTGATCTAAACAATAATTGGGCTGTAACTGCTGAGGCTATACAAACCATACTTCGTCGAGAAAAGGTAGTAGGAGCTTATGAACTCCTCAAGGATTTGACTAGAACCAACGACGGTATCAATGAACTATCAATTGCCGCTTTTGTAGAGAAACTAGATGTGTCAGAAACTGTGAAAGCTGAGATAAGGAACATTTCTCCTTTTAATTACTTGGGATATGCATCCGAGTAAAAAAACACTTGTATTAGGTGCTTCTCCAAATCCAAGAAGGTATGCTTACATAGCAACAGAAATGCTTTGGGATTACGGTCACGAAGTCGTTTTATTTGGTATAAAAAAAGGTAACATCAGTGACCAGACTATTCTAAATGAATGGCCTACAGATATGGATATTGACACTATCATATTGTATGTGAATACTACTATTCAAGAAAACTATTACGATAGGATAATTCAAATGAAACCTAATCGTATCATTTTTAACCCGGGTACCGAAAACCCTGAATTTCAGAAAAAAGTAAAAGATCTAGGTATAAAAGTTCAAAATGCTTGCACCTTAGTACTTTTGCGAACCAATCAATACTAATATGAAATACATAATAATTTGTTTTTTAGCTTTTACCGTTGTTAGCTGCTCTAAGTCCCAAGAACAAAAGCTTGCTGACATCAGAGATTTAGAAAAATCGGAAGACGTAAGCACAGAAGAAGGTTTAGAAAAACTAGCTGAGCTACACGAAGCATACGGATTAGAATACACCGATGCTGAAGCCAACAGTTTCTTATACGCAGCTGGTCAATATCATTTTTTTGAAGGTAATACTGCAAAAGCAAAAGAGCTACTAACCAGCTACATCGAGAGAGATGACAGCTCAGAAAGATACCGAAACGCCGCAATTAATTTAGCTAGATCGTACGCTAAAGAGAGTTTATTCTCAGAATCAGATAAACTTATCTCGACCTTGTTAGACAAAGATCTGCCGACTGCTGCACAGTGGCAAGACATTATCACCATCTATCAAGACAAGATAAAAACGAATTCAGATATACAAGTTACTGATTACGAAAAACTAACGATGGCATATACAACTGTAGGAAGATTCCAAGATGCTGTAGGAAGCTTAGACAATGCAGTAAATGACTTTCCTGAGTATGAAAAACGTGGTAATCTACTTTATAGAGCAGGATTCATAGGCTGGGAGTATTTGAAAGACACCGATGTAGCTTCAAAATACTACAATCAATTTCTGGCCGAATTCCCTAATGACCCGAAGGCTGCTGAAGTAAAACAGATACTCGAAAGCGGAATGCTTACTATGAGTAATGAAGATATTCTTGAAATGTTGAAAGGGAAAGGAAAATAATGCCAATAGCTTTAATCACAGGAACGACTGCAGGAATAGGAGAAGCTACCGCAGAGACACTTGCTTCAAACGGATATGATCTCATTTTGAATGGAAGAAGAGAAGAACGACTCAATAAACAGGCAGAATACTTAAAGAAAAAATATCAGATAAAGACTAAACTCATGCCATTGGATGTTCGAGATTCTGAACAAGTAGCAGAGTTTATTTCATCCTTGGACGATGAATGGAAATCCATAGATATATTGGTAAATAATGCTGGTCTAGCAGCTGGACTCGAAAATATCGAGAATGGAAGTATAGACCATTGGAATAGGATGATAGATACCAATATCAAAGGGTTACTCTTTGTGACGAAATCTATGATTCCTTTGCTGAAAGAAACCAAAGGGCATATTGTCAATATAGGCTCCATCGCAGGAAAAGAAGTATATCCCAACGGCAATGTATACTGTGGAACTAAGCACATGGTAGACGCCTTAAACAAAGCGATGCGCAGAGAATTGGCTGAAGCTGGAGTAAAAGTATCTAGTGTAAATCCTGGAGCAGTAGAAACAGAATTTTCAATTGTAAGAATGGATGGAAACAGTGAAAAAGCTGCAAATGTCTACAATGGTTTTGAAAATCTTGTTGCTCAAGATATTGCAGACGCAATATGGTTTATAGTAAGTAGACCTCGGCATGTAAACATTAACGAACTCATTATAATGCCTACAGCTCAGCCAGCTGCGGGAGTAGTGATTCGCGACAAAGGTATTTGACTTAATACCCTGCTGCTCCAGCAAGTCTAGTATCTTTTCCGTGCACGCACATTACAGGCACTGTACTCTTGTTTACAAGCTGTTCTGAGTAAGAATCCATAAATAAGCCTGAGCTCTCTGTCTCCGCCATGATCACCATGATTCCTACGTCCATAGCTTCACCATAAGAAATACAAGTCTCTGCTACTTTCTCTCCAAATTCTACCTTGGTAGTGCACTTCACACCTTTTTCTAATAAAAAGTTTTTGGCTTGTCTCACGTATGAATTCACGTGCTTTTTAGTCTCATTAGAATCACTCTTAGAAGCCCCTAATATGTGTACTGTCGCACCAAAAGCTTTCGCCATGGCTATACAATAGGGTATTTTCTGACGTGTATTTCGAGAATCTGAAATTGGAAGTAAAATATTATTGAGTTCAGGAGATGAGGCCTTTGCAGTTACAGTAATTACAGGACACGTGGAATCACTTACGACTTTGAATGAATTACTACCTACTAGAAACTTTTTCCAACCACTAGTACCGTGTGAGCCTATTAATATCATTTCAAAGTCACCAGACTTTTCGAGCTTAATAATTTCATCGTGTACATTCCCTGAGCGTTCTTCTATTGCAATTTCTATACCTCGTTCGTTGGCAAAATCATCTAATACAGATTTACATTCTTCAGGGTCTGAATCTTTCCCTTTGACAACAAGAGCAGTAATCTGAGATCCAAATTTAGTAGAAACACCATATGCACTTTGCAATGCAGATAAGGCAGCTTGACTATTGTCAAATGCCAATAAAATTTTACCGAAAGCCTTTTCCATAATTATTTTATATCCGTTAGTTTGGGTTAAAATTAATCAAAAAATCATAAAATGAAAAATTGGGGACTCAGCTCTTTATCGATTGTCATGTTGTTTTTTACCATCAGATGTAGTAAGCCTTCGGCTCCTAGTTTTGAAAATCTAGAAAACTTAAAAATAGTATCTGCCAATAAAACCAAAATAGTGATGAGTGGGAAAGCTATTTATAATAATCCGAATGACATCTCTGGTACACTGACCCATTCCAATGTGAAAATTATAGTAAATGGCGTAGAAGTAACGGAGATAGACCAAAACCAATCTATTGAAGTTCCTAAATCTAGTGACTTCACTGTGCCCGTTAACTTTTCCTTTAATCCACAGAGATTACTTAAAGAAAATAAAGGATTTCTAAAAAATGCATTGAAGAGTTTTCTTGACAAAAGTCTTGAGGTACAATACGTGGGAGAAGTAACCGTAAAAGTAGTAGGCGTAGAGTTTGATGTGCCAGTGGACTATACTGAAACGGTTAGTTTTGGAATGAAATATGAGTAGAGTGCTAATATCAAGCAATTGAAACTCTGGAGCTATGTTTCTGCAAGTATTCTAGGAATCTACTTTCTGCGTTCGTAGCTTTTTGGGTGGATAGGATTAGCCTTTAAATCACACGCCATCTTTGAGTCCTTCTTGAATGTATGGGTGGTACTTGTACCATAATCTATATCGATACTGATTTACTCTTACAGCAAAACAGAAAAATGGTCATTCGCAAAACGCTCAACAGCACTGCTGTCATCAATTCTAATAGCTATATTCTTTGAAAAAGTATGTAACACTTTTCATACTTTTTGTGGAAGATCATTCAGTGGTCCTCTTTACCATAGCTCTTCATCTAAAAAAGTATTGCGAAGACAAACCATTGACTGTGGGGCTTTGGATAGCAATCCTCTATATGAAATATGTGTTACAGAAGACCTTGGTCCTTGGTTATATAAATATGCAGTAATTGATGAGGAGAATATAGACACCACATATTGGATAAAGGAAAAGCTAAATTTCTAAATTCACTTTAACAAAGTTTAGTTAAATCTAAAGTCAAGACCCAGACCTTCTAGCTTTTTCTTAGTTATCTCATCCATCTTCACTTTGTACCTAGATGAGGTAGCCTTGACTTGCTGCTTATCAGAACTTGTGATTTTAAAGGCCAGTTTAACCTTACCTCGTTCATCTACTAAATCAAAAATATTGGTCATCAATACCTCATCTACTTCTGCTGCATTTAGATTGATGGTTACTTTTTTCAGTTGACTGTCCACTGTGTCTTCTAAAAAAGAAACACTCTGAAGCCTTACATCTAATTTTTCTGGGTCACGGTAACTTTGATTCCCTTTTGCTGAAATAAAAATTTGAGCACTAAGCTCTATCCAAGGTTTAAACTTGGTATAGTCTTCTCCAAAAAGGGCAAACTCTCGGGTGCCACTGAAATCTTCCACTGTAAAAATACAAAATGGCTTTCCTGTCTTAGACACAGCATCTCTCACAGTGGTAATCAAACCTGCTAGTTTTATATCCGCATCCATAAGTTTCAACCCCAATTCTTCTATCTCACTTAGCGTATGTGTTGTAAAATGCTCAATTTCAAATTTGTAATTGTTCAAAGGATGACCAGAGATATAAATCCCAACTAGTTCTTTCTCACGTTGCAGCTTCTCCATAAGCGTCCACGGCTCCACATTTGGTAGTTCAGGCTCTGTAACTTCGAGACTACCTGCATCTCCAAATAGAGATGCTTGATTACTCAATGCGTCATTCTGAACTTGATTGCCAAACTTTACGGCTAAATCTATTCCTTTCCCAGAACCTAGATCAGTGACATATGCACTGCGGTTGATTTCAAATTCATCAAACGCACCAGCTATAGCTAAGTTCTCCAATGATTTTTTGTTCACCACTCTTTGATTTGCTCTTTTACAAATCTCAAAGATGCTCTCATAACCGCCGTTTTCTTTTCGTTCACGGATGATTTCCTCTGCTGCAGTCCCTCCCACTCCTTTTATGGCTGCTAGTCCAAAGCGAATAGCTCCTTCTTTATTTACACTAAATTTCTGCTCACTCTCATTCACACTTGGTCCTTTTATGTCTATACCCATCCATTTACACTCATCCATAAAGAAACTCACCTTCTTAATATCTTTCATATTATGTGTAAGTACAGATGCCATAAATTCAGCAGGATAATGTGCTTTCAAATAGCCTGTATGAAATGCAAGGTATGCGTAGCACGTACTGTGACTTTTATTAAATGCGTATGATGCAAAAGCCTCCCAATCCTTCCATACTTTTTTAAGAATATCTTCTTCATGCCCTCTTTCAGTTCCTTGCGAGATGAATAGATCAAAGAGTTTATTCATCTCCTCAATTTTCTTCTTTCCCATAGCTTTACGCAAACTATCTGCTTGACCTTTGGTAAATCCAGCAAGTTTCTGTGATAGAAGCATCACTTGCTCTTGATATACTGTAATACCGTATGTATCCTTGAGATATTCCTCCATATCTTCCAAATCATACTTAATCTCCTGACGTCCGTGTTTACGCTCCACGAAATCTTTGATGTATTCCATTGGTCCTGGGCGATACAAAGCGTTCATAGCAATCAGGTCCTCAAATTTGTCTGGCTTTAGAGCCTTCAAGTGCTTTTGCATTCCAGGACTCTCAAACTGGAACACGCCATTTGTATTCCCTTTGGAGAACAGCTCCAATGTCTTTTTATCATCAAGTGGAATATCATCAGGGATAATTTCCACATTGTGTCGATCCTTTACAATCTTAACAGCATCCTTGATGATGGTGAGCGTCTTTAATCCCAAGAAATCCATTTTCAGAAGACCTGCATCTTCAACGACACTATTGTCATATTGAGTAACCAATAGATCTGAATCCTTTGCAGTGGTCACAGGCACATACTTGGTGATATCATCAGGAGTGATAATGACTCCACACGCATGGATTCCTGTATTTCGTACAGAACCTTCTAATCGCTTTGCGGTGCGAATCATCTCACCAATTTCGTCTTCTTTGGTAGCCTTCTCTCTGAATTCTTCTGCAGCTCGCACTTGGTCGCTATTCATAGCTCCTTTAAGCTTTGGCTGTATTCCATCGGGAGCCAGCACTTTATTCAGATTTGCACTGAGGTGATCAGGAAATGACTTGGTAACTAAATTCACCTCGTGAAGGGGTACATCCATCACACGCCCTACATCTTTGATACTAGATCTAGCAGCCATACTACCATAAGTAATAATCTGAGCTACTTGTCGCTGACCATACTTCTCTACAACATAGTCTATAACGCTTTGTCTCCCTTCATCATCAAAATCGATATCAATATCCGGCAGAGAAACACGCTCTGGATTCAAGAAACGCTCAAAAAGCAAGTCGTACGCTATCGGATCTACATTGGTGATTCCTAAGCAATAAGCTACAGCACTTCCGGCGGCAGATCCACGCCCTGGCCCTACGGATACTCCCATATCACGTGCTACGCTAGTAAAGTCTTGTACAATCAAGAAGTAACCTGGATAACCAGAATCCTTGATAACGGAAAGTTCGAATAGTAATCGTTCTTCCGTTTCCGAAGTCATATTTGGATACCTTTTTTTCGCTCCTTCGAAAGTCAAAAACTTGAGATAGTCATCCTGAGTCTTAAACTCTGGAGGCATAGTAAAATTAGGCAAGAGAACGTCACGTGCTAGTTCTGGTGTCTCTATGCTATCTACAATGATGTTCGTATTATCTAATGCTACTGGTATGTCTGCAAATGTCTGCTCCATTTGCTGTTGATTTTTGAAGAAAAACTCATTATTAGGGAAAGCAAAACGCATTCCTTTTCCATACCCTTTTGGATCAGATAATCTTGAACCTGTATTTACACATAAAAGGATGTCATGCGGCAATGCATCATCTTCTTCCATGTAGTGAGAGTCATTAGTAGCTATAACTTTTAAATCATACTTATTAGCCAGTTTAATAAGGACTTGATTCACATCTTCCTGACTCATTCCTGTACCATCAATATTCTGAATACCGTGACGTTGAAGTTCTATGTAGTAATCCTCCCCAAATATGTCAATGTATTCCTTAAGCAATCGCTCAGCTTCTTTTTCACCTTTGAATAGGATTGCTTGCGGTATCTCTGCTCCTATACAACAAGAAGTAGCTATCAACCCTTCACTATGTTTTTTGAGCAGCTCACGGTCTATACGCGGAAACTTTCCATATAAACCCTCCATAAAACCTAATGAGCAGAGCAACGAGAGGTTCTGATATCCTTTTTGATTTTTAGCCAATACCAATTGATGGTATCGCTTGTCTTTGGTATCTCCTACGAAAGATCTTTTAAATCGGTCCTCTACCAAATAAAATTCGCATCCAACTATGGGTTTCACACCATGTTTTTTACCGGCATTCACAAACTTGAATGCTCCGAACATGTTGCCGTGATCCGTAAGAGCTACTGCACGCTGTCCATCCGCTTTGGCTTTGGCAAACATGTCGTCTATGGGAGAAGCTCCATCTAGAAGGGAAAACTGACTATGGCAATGTAGGTGTGAGAATTGAGGCAAGGCTTAGTGTTTATTGATTCGTTAAATAGTATATCAGTAAAATCGGGCAATTTGATTGCCTTCTCTACTCATCACAAGTATAAAACAATTCGACTCTTTTATGACTAGTTTTTCACTTGTGCTTTTGCACAGTAATTGGGATAACTTTTTAAGTTCTTGGCTTACAGAGTTTTTATTAAAACAGCTTCGCGAAAATTTGTCCTTGTGGAATTGCATAACTTTGGTTTCTTATATGATTGATTTTCTCAAAGAGATAGCTGAAAGGGAGAATGCTACTTTAACAATAAAAGATAAGGTGATTAAAGTAGGTATGGTTGTAAGAAGCCCTAATATCTTGTACACATTTAAAACTAGACATGAAGAAATTGAAATCACTATCAGCAACGATTTAGGAACAATAGCTATAGGCAAAGCTTACTGTCGATTCCCTGAAAATATGGAACCACTTGATTTTAAAATAGAAACAAGAAGTAACTTCATCATATTCTTTTTTGGAAACAGAAAACGTTTTAAAATTTCTAGCTCTGATGAAAGATTTATTGTTTTCTTGAGATCAACTATGCATCAAAAAGACATCTTAGCACTCATAAAATCAACTCAATTTGAGCCATACATCTTCTCTATTCAGAATTTAAATTGTACTGAAATCATCGCTGAATACAACCTTATGTTCGCGAATTGGACAGATTCTATTGGTCACATATTTAATATCTATAAACAAATAATTGACTAGCATTTAACTACTAAGTAATCTAAAAAACAATACACTAAAACAGTCTTTTTATGCTACAAACTGAAGTAGTTTAAACGGAGACTATATCTTTCGCTACTTTGCTTTAATATTGTCTCTTTGAATTATCGTTGAAAAAAATCATCTCATACCTCAAGGATTTTTATCGTAACCATTTTAGTTGGGGTGAATTAATAGTAGGCTTTATATGCTTAATCGCATTTTGCTTCTTTAGATACTACAAATACATCGATTCAAATTGGGGTAGTTTATCTCTACTTACCGACTTGTGGTATAAAGCATACTTTGCAGAGTATAGGTTTTCTTTTCATTTGGCCCTTTACACTATACCTATTCTGTTCGGTTATCTAATGAGCAGTATATTTCATAAGGACTGGACGAATTGGTCCAAATCTCGCTTCTGGTTTTTGGCAATCTTTGCAGGTGCTGTATTTGCTTATAGAAGCAGTTTAACATTTATCATCAATGATTTTATAAGTGACAACTTCACTTACCAACATTTAGACTGGCTCAAGAGTATTATTGGGACTATTATCAGGGGTAGTTTTGTTTTCATTACGATTTGGTGTTACTGGTTTTTAAAAGACCGCAAAACACAGACGTTTTATGGTTTTACGCTGAAGGGGTTCGACACTAAGCCATATTTTATAATGCTTCTTCTTATGGTGCCACTCATCATAGCAGCAAGCACACAGGCAGATTTCCTTACCTCATATCCGCGAGTGCAAAAATTTGACACACTAGACTTCGCCAGTGCTAGTCATTTGAAACACTTTGCTCTTTACGAATTCTTATATGGATTAGACTTCTTTAGTATCGAATTCTTTTTTCGTGGATTTATGATTTTAGCTTTTGTTGGTATCGTAGGACCAAGAGCTATCATCCCTATGGCGTATGTATATTTTGTAATCCATTGGAACAAACCTATGGGTGAACTGATATCTTCATTCTTTGGTGGAAGCTTGTTAGGTATAGTGACCTATTACAGCAGATCTATAGTAGGCGGTATTATTGTGCACGTGGGAATAGCTATGATGATGGAACTTGGAGCATTTATTAGTAAGTACTTTTTCCCTTGAATAAGTTTCTCAATACCGACATCAAATTCCTTAAAGGGGTAGGCCAAGTAAGAGCTGAGGTCTTAGGAAAGGAATTGGGTTTATTTACTTTTCAAGATGTTCTGCTTCATTTTCCTTTTCGATATGTAGACCGATCTCAATATTACAAAATCAGTGAAATAGACCATCAGTCTTCATACATCCAACTCAAGGGTAAAATAAAGCACGTAGAAGAGGTAGGGCCACAACGTAAAACTAGACTAATTGCATATTTTCACGACGGAGAATCTGAAATGGAACTGCTTTGGTTTCGAGGGATAAAATGGATCAAAAGCAATATTAAAATTGGAGAAGAAATTGTCATATTTGGCAAGCCTACCTTTTATAATGGTAAAGTAAATATGTCTCATCCAGAAATGGAAAGCATAGCTACTCGTTCTAAATCTGCACCATTAGAAGCTGTATATCATACCACGGAGCAGATGAAAAATAGACGAATAGACAGCAAAGCTATACGACTTATAGTGGACAATATTATAAAGCATCCAGAATATGAGATTCCTGAAATATTCAACGCTCAGCTGTGTGATAAATACAAACTAGTCACGGGAAATAAAGCCTTTCGATTTATCCATCAGCCGCCAACTAGCCGGCATATTGATGCAAGCAGTTACCGATTTAAGTTTGAGGAACTTTTTCTTTTACAACTTCCTTTCATACGTCAAAAGGTTAAAAGAACTGAAAATGAAAAAGGCATCGCCTTTGGAAATAATAATACACTGTTCGCAAAGTTCTGCAAAGAGGTTTTACCGTTCAGTCTTACTAACGGACAAAATGGAGTTCTCAAAGAGATAAAAACAGATCTAGTCTCTGGCAATCAGATGAACAGATTGCTCCAAGGAGATGTGGGAAGCGGTAAGACTATTGTGGCTTTTCTAGCTGTACTCATGGCAGTAGATAATGGTTATCAAGCTAGTCTCATGGCTCCTACAGAGATCCTAGCAATACAACACTTCATTGGATTACGAGAATTTGCAGAGAAGATTGGAATAAAGATAGGATTACTTACTGGTTCTACAGGTGTAAAAGATCGAAGGATACTTCACGAAAAACTCCAATCTGGCACTATCAAGCTCCTTATCGGGACACACGCTCTGATAGAAGATGTAGTACAATTTGAGAATCTAGGACTGGTGATTATTGATGAGCAACATCGATTCGGCGTAGCACAGCGAGCAAAACTACAAAGCAAAGGAAAGGAAAACCCACACGTACTAGTGATGACTGCTACACCTATTCCTCGCACCTTAGCTATGAGCGTCTATGGTGACTTAGACTATAGTGTTATAGATGAGATGCCCGCTGGACGGAAGGCAATCAAAACAGCTCATCGATTTGGCTTTGCTAGGGAAAAAGTATGGGAATTTATCAAATCTGAGATTCAAAAAGGGAGACAAGCCTATGTAGTCTACCCGCTCATAGAAGAAAGTGAGAAACTTCATTACAAAGACTTAAACAATGGCTACGACAAACTCTTAGAATTTTTCCCTAGACCAGAATATCAAGTAGAAATGCTACATGGTAAAATGAAACCAGCGGATAAAGAATCCAAGATGAAAGACTTTGCGGATGGGAAGACTCATATACTCGTAAGCACCACTGTCATAGAAGTAGGTATTAATGTGCCAAATGCCAGCATCATGGTTATAGAAAGTGCGGAAAAATTTGGACTCTCACAATTGCACCAGCTTAGAGGTAGAGTTGGTCGAGGAGCAGATCAAAGCTACTGCATACTATTAAGTAGTAAAAAGCTTAGTGAAAATGCAACAACACGACTAAAAGCCATGGTAAGTACGACTAGTGGATTTGACTTGAGTGAAATAGATATGCAGCTCCGTGGATTTGGAGATATTGCTGGTACCCGACAGAGCGGTCTAGATCAATTGAAACTCGCCTCTTTAAGTAATGATGCTCATATAGCAGAAACTGCAAGAGAGGCGATTATCGAAATACTTAAAGAAGACTCTTCTTTGGACTCATTTGAAAACTTGAAACAGTATATGAGATACCGAAACGGGAACAAAGAATGGGTTAAAATAGCCTAACTCTCATTACTCATTCACAAGATAGTCCCTTAACCTTTCATAGTTTTGAGTTGCATTTTTAATATGTGTTTCTTTTGAATACATAAAGACCTTCATTTTATTGCTGAGGGTCTTCATTGATATTTTGGTAGTAAGCCTAGTATTTGCACTATCTAGTGCGATATATTTTGTATCTGAACTAACCTCCATAAAATCTTTTACGGTACCCATATATGCGTATCTCGCGTTTGGTTCTACGACTTTCGCTTTATGTCGCATCACCATATTTCCCTCACCAGCAAAGGTGAGATCATAAGATGCACCAGAGGCTACACCTTCTCCTTCTATTTGTCGCGTAGCTTCTACTCCGCTTATCCAGTATTTAAACTCTGTATGATTAGTTGTAGCCTTATAAACACGCTCGATTGGTGCATTAATATCATAATTGACTTGAAAACTAACTTCATCAGGAGCTAGTAATGTCATTCCAAAAATGGCAGCAACAACAAAAAGAATAAATATACCTACATATTTAAGAAATTTCATACTGCAAAGGTAGGTTTCTTTAAATGTATAAGTAGTAATTGCTGAGTAGTAAAAACGAAATGAAAAATCTTTTGAAGTGAGATGCCTACGTTGTCAACCTCGCTACGTACTTACCTAGCACATCTAGCTCAATATTGACGGTGTCTCCCACTTGAAGTATATGAAAACTCGTATGCTCATAGGTATAAGGGATGATTGCCACACCAAATCTACGACCTTCAACGTGTGTTACCGTAAGGCTAGTGCCGTTGATCGTAATTGAGCCTTTATGTATGATTAGCTTCTCAGGAGCGTGTGTATTAATATCTCCAAAATTAGCATCTAGTTCAAACTCGTATTCCCAACTCCCGTCTTTGTCTCTGACCGAAAGTACAGTAGCTTTACCATCCACATGTCCTTGCACTATGTGACCATCTAGACGATCATTCATTCTAATGCATCGCTCAAAGTTGACTTTATTACCTACCACAAGGTTACCCAGGTTCGTAAGACGAAGCGTCTCTTCAATGGCAGTCACTTTGTATTCATCTCCGTTGATCTCGGTCACAGTAAGGCATACTCCATTGTGAGCGATGCTCTGGTCTACCTTCAGTTCCGAGCTAAATTTACTGCTAAAAGTGAAGTGCACATTTGTACCCTCAGTTTCCTTTTTAGTGAGGATGGCTATGGTTTCTATTATTCCGCTGAACATTGTTTAAAGTGCAAATTCAAGAGTCAAAATCAAGTAACAAAGACTGTGATTCAAACTCATTTATTCTGTTTATTCAATATAATCTTTGACAATATAGCAATCAATTGTTCTGTCTCATCTAAAATATTATCTAAGACTACTTCATCATAGACTTTGACGTATCTAAGTATTTTGAGAGCAACTCTAGACTCCTTCAGTTCCTTAACACTCAATGAAACCTTGTGAATATAATCTTTATTAGTTACAGTCCCCTGAGATTCACCGAAATTTAAAGCTGTGCTCCCAGATGACCTGGTCAACTGCTTGCCGTAATATTCACAAGTGTAAGTCTGAGGTAGTTTTTCTACAAATAGAGAGATCTCCCCGGCATACGCAACAAGCCTTTCTTCTAGGTCAAACTTTTTTGAACTTGAACTTGAGCTTGACACTTGAATTTGTGATTATGTTTAGTTTACTTAACGGACCCGCTTAACAACTCGCGATTTAATCTAGCGATATTACTAAGGTCTATACCTTTAGGGCATTCTACCATACACGCTCCTGTGTTTGTACAGTTACCAAATCCTTCAGCATCCATTTGAGCTACCATATTCTGAGCTCTGGTCGTTGACTCGACCTGACCCTGTGGTAAAAGTGCGTACTGAGACACCTTAGCTCCCACAAATAACATAGCACTACTATTTTTACAAGTAGCGACACAAGCTCCACATCCGATACAAGCAGCTGCATCCATTGCTAGATCTGCGTCATGTTTTGGAATAGGCGTTGCATTTGCATCTTGAGTGTTACCACTAGTATTTACGGAAATAAATCCTCCAGAGTGTTGAATTCTATCAAATGCACTTCTATCTACTACTAAGTCCTTAATTACAGGAAATGCTTTTGCTCGGAATGGCTCTATATAGATAGTGTCTCCATCCTTGAAACTTCTCATATGAAGCTGACAAGTAGTTGTACCTTTTACCGGTCCGTGGGCTTCTCCATTGATAAACATAGAACAACTTCCACAGATTCCTTCTCTACAATCATGATCAAAAGATACCGGCTCCTCCCCACTACTCACTAGTTGCTCATTCAGCACATCCATCATTTCTAGGAAAGACATATGCTCTGAAATATCAGAAACCTTATAGTCTACCATCTTGCCTTTTTCATCGGCTCCTTTTTGACGCCAAATCTTGAGTGTTAAATTCATATTATCCATATTACTTGTAGCTTCTTTGTTTCAATTCTATGTCTTTAAATTCTAGTTGCTCCTTGTGCAGTACTGCCTCACTAGGTTTTCCTGTGTACTCCCAAGCAGAGACGTAAGCATAGTTCTTATCATCTCTCAACGCTTCACCATCTTGTGGACCACCCACTTCTACCGATTCCTCTCTGAAATGTCCTCCACAACTCTCTTTTCTATCCAAAGCATCCTTGGCAAATAGTTCTCCCAATTCTAAGAAATCTGCTACTCGCCCAGCTTTCTCAAGTTCTTGGTTCAATTCATCTGCCTTACCCGGCACACTTATATTCTGATAGAAATCATTTCTTAGTTCCGCAATCTCTTCTATTGCTTCTTTTAAGCCTAGCTCATTTCTACTCATACCGCACTTTTCCCACATAATGTTACCTAGTTTTCTGTGGTAATAATCAGCACTTTTAGAACCATTATTATTTACTAATCGTTCAATCCCTTCGCGAACATTACGTTCTGCAGACTCAAACTCAGGAGTATCCGTAGATATTTTACCCGTTCGGATATCATCTGAAAGATAATCTCCAATAGTATAAGGCAATACGAAGTATCCGTCAGCCAAACCCTGCATAAGGGCTGAAGCTCCAAGTCTGTTTGCCCCGTGATCTGAGAAGTTAGCCTCTCCTATTGCGTAGCAACCTGGAATAGTCGTCATCAAGTTATAATCTACCCATATACCTCCCATAGTGTAGTGTACAGCTGGATATATCATCATAGGTGTCTGATATGGATTATCTGCTGTTATTTGTTTATACATATCAAACAGGTTACCGTATTTAGCTTTCACTATCTCTTTACCTAGTTCTTTCAGTCTAGCTTCAGATGCATTTTTCTCACCTTGTATAGTAGCTTGCTCCTTACCGTATCTCAGTATCGCAGATGCGAAATCAAGATAAACAGCTTCCCCAGTTGCATTCACTCCGTATCCAGCGTCACAACGCTCTTTTGCTGCTCTACTTGCCACATCTCGAGGCACGAGATTTCCAAATGCGGGATAACGTCTTTCCAAGTAATAATCTCTATTCTCTTCAGCTATCTCTGTCGGCTTAAGCTTTCCTGAACGTATCGCTTCCACATCTTCTTTAAGACCGGGAACCCATATACGTCCGTCATTCCTCAAGGACTCAGACATTAAAGTAAGTTTTGATTGATAATCACCACTTCTTGGAATACAAGTTGGGTGTATCTGAGTGTAACAAGGATTTGCAAAGTATGCTCCACGCTTGTGAGCTTTCCAAGCTGCTGTGGCATTACTACCCATCGCATTTGTACTTAAGAAAAATACGTTTCCATATCCTCCTGTACCTAACACTACAGCGTGTGCTGAATGCCTTTCAATCTCACCTGTAACTAAATTTCGAGCTATGATTCCACGAGCTTTACCATCTACGATAACAACATCTAGCATTTCGTGACGGTTGAACATTTCTATCTTTCCACGAGCAATCTGTCTGTTCATAGCAGAATATGCTCCTAACAGTAATTGCTGACCGGTCTGACCTTTAGCGTAGAATGTCCTCGAAACCAATACTCCACCAAATGAACGATTATCTAAAAGTCCACCATAATCTCTTGCAAAAGGAACTCCTTGAGCAACACATTGATCTATGATGTTTGTAGAAACCTCAGCAAGCCTATGCACATTAGCCTCTCTGCTTCTGTAATCTCCACCTTTTACAGTGTCGTAAAACAATCTATATGTTGAATCCCCATCACCTTGATAGTTCTTCGCTGCGTTAATTCCACCTTGAGCAGCAATCGAATGTGCTCTTCGTGGGGAATCTTGGTAACAAAATGCCTTAACATTATACCCTTGCTCTGCTAAAGTTGCTGCTGCACTTCCCCCTGCAAGTCCTGTACCCACAACTATTACATCTATATTCCTTTTATTGGCAGGGTTTACCAAGTCTACTTTATTCTTGTATGTCGTCCACTTATCCTTGATGGGACCCGCTGGTAATTTTCCGTCTAATGTTGCCATATCTATATTAATTAATGATTAAAAAAATGAACCAATGCTACAAGTACAAAACCAGCTGGTACAGCGATTGCAAATACGTTACCTAGTTTTTTGATGATTGGTGTATACTTCGTACTATTATATCCTACTGATTGAAAAGACGACTGAAATCCGTGCATTAAGTGAAGAGATAACATTACAAAAGAAATGACATATAATCCCAATCTTATCGGCTGTCCTGCAAACTTGTGCACTAACTCTTCGTGGTATCTAAATTCTTGGGTACCTTCTAACAGACCCGACATGTCTCCTTGCACATATTTCACATTCATCTCTGGTATCCAGAAATCGTAAAAGTGTAAAGCTAAAAATGCCAAGACGGCAAGTCCTGAAACAATCATGTTTCGACTCATCCAAGTAGCGTTTGCACTTCCTTTGTACATTGCATACTTCACCTCACGTGCTTGATTGTTTTGATACTCTAAGTAGATTCCCCAGGCAAAGTGAAAGACTACTGAAAAAATAAGTACCGGTTGCAACAATCCTTGAACCACTGGATTCGTGCCCATAAAGTGTGAAACTTGGTTAAATAAGTTCGCACTGACTAAGGACATCATATTGATAGACAGATGCTGTAATAAGAAAAACATCAAGAAAAAACCGGTAAGTGCCATTATCACTTTTTTACCGATACTGGATAAACCTTGTTTACTAGCCATAATTTAATTTTAAAGTACGCAAATTTAGTAATACAACGCACAAGGACACCACTTGTTTAGCATATTGAACAGTTCTAAATTAACTGAAAAAATACAGCACAGCGAAAACAAATAATACGTTTGATATTCCTTTTTAATCCACAGTATTTGAATTTATAGAAATCAAGTTCACCTTTGCTCCAGATGTATCAAACACTTCGCAATTTACTCTTCCTTCTTCCCGCAGAAAAAGCACACTATTTTACGATGCGAGTATTCAAGTATGCTAGTATGATGGGCTGGGTCCAACGTATGTTTAAGTTTGAGGCTGAGCCAACCGTCATAGATGGGCTAAAATACAAGAACAAAGCAGGTCTCGCAGCTGGTTTTGATAAAGACGGAAAATTTCTAAATCAACTCTACAGGTTGAACTTTGGCTTCATAGAAGTAGGTACTGTTACCCCGAGACCACAAGGCGGAAACCCAAAACCTCGTCTCTTTAGATTAAAACGAGACAGAGCCCTCATCAACAGAATGGGATTTAATAATGAAGGACTTAAAGCGTTGAAAGGTAGACTTGAGACTTTTCGCAAGAAGGAAAGAGACTGCGATATGCTGATTGGCATTAACATTGGAAAGAATAAAACTACACCAAATGAAAATGCTGTTGACGATTATAAAAAATGCTACTCTAGCCTGTATGAACTTGCTGATTTTTTTATCGTTAATGTCAGTTCTCCAAACACCCCAAACCTAAGAGAATTGCAAAACAAAGGAGAGTTAAAAAAGATCTTATCTGCTCTGATTACTATACGAGAAAACCAATCAGATTGGAAACCGCTGTATCTCAAAATCGCTCCGGACTTATCTTTTGAGCAACTCGATGAAATCATAGAATTACAGAGCGAAATTGCTTTTGAAGGAATAGTCGCTACCAACACAAGCATCGACAGAAGCTTGCTCAAGAATAGTAACAAAAAGACAGTCAGCGAAATAGGAGCAGGAGGAATAAGCGGGTCTGTTGTCCTTGAAGTTTCCAACTCGTTTGTGAAACACATACGTTCGAAGTCAGACATGACTATTATTGGAGTAGGCGGTATAGAGAATAAGGAATCTGCTCAGTCTAAACTAGCTGCAGGAGCTAATCTTATAGAAGTGTATACAGGGTTTGTATATTCAGGACCAGGCTTAGTAAAAGAAATAGGTCAAGCTTAGGCTATTTGCCTTCAGCTTTTGCCTCATCTCCCTTCTTTCTCTGACGTTCGGTGACTCCTGTGTATCGTCTAGGATACTTTTCGATATCCTCTAAAAGTGCTTTTAACTTAACCACTGTCCCGTCTAGCTTGTTGTACAAATCTTTATCATTTACCAACATCCCTAGTGTACCGTCTTTGCTATTCACAGCCTTAGTTGTAGACTCAAGTTCCGTGGCAAGGTTTTTTACTTGACCAGCAAGCGATTCGAAATCTACCGCAGACAGTTCTTTGGTCATTTCGTCTATCTGGGTTAAGATACCGTCTATCTTTGGCGTTAGTCCTTTTAATCCATTCGTAGTGGTCTCTACATTAGCAAGAATACTTTCTATCTGAGCATCTTTGCCATCCAATAGCTTGTTAAGTTTATCCGCTGTCTCTTTAAAGGATTTTAGAGCTAGCGATGCATCTCTAAGCGTAGTTTCCAAGTCTGCTCCAGCTATTGCGGTATCGATATTTCCCAGAACAGAATTCACACTTTTGGTCAATGGCTCCAATACACCACTTACTGCTTGAGCAATACCCTGATCTTGCTGAGCTTCAAGATATTCTCCAGTCACTGCTAACTCTTTGCTATCTCCGAATATTATTTCTACAGCCTTACTCCCAATCATATCATTATTCACAATTTTCATTGCAGAGTTTTTTGGAATTTTGATGTCATTTGGAATCGTGATGCCAACTGTAAGTTCGAGCGTCTCTCTATTCATCTCTATCGAGCTCACACTTCCCACTTTATAGCCTCTTATGATTACTGGATTAGACTTAAAAAGACCATCAATTTTCTCATACTTACCAAAATAATCATTGGTAGATGTGAAAAAATCTTGCCCCTTCATGTAGTTGTATCCAAAAGCCAATATCGCAATAGCTATTGCGGCTAATAAACCTACTTTAAATTCCTTTTTTAATTTCATTTTTATAGTCTTAATTGATCAATTAATCTTGATACAGCTCTTTGACGGCTTCAAATATATTGTATGCAGTTTCATTTTTACCCTCCGAGGAGGTCAAATACCTTTCATCTTTAAGGTTTGTAAGATATCCGGTCTCTACCAATACACTTGGCATAGTGGTTTTCCACAGTACCACAAATCCTGCTTGGTTCACCCCCAAATCTGACAGGTCACCTGTAGACCTTACATTGTCTTGAATCCGAGAAGCTAGTCTCACACTCCATCCCAACCGCTCTACTTGTTTCTGTTCAGAAAGCACGGTTTCTAGCACAGAGTCGTCATTGTTTGCAAGTATTCCTTCTTTCATACACACTGACTTATGATCTGCTTCCTTGTGCAAGCCCATTACAAAGGTTTCTGCTCCGTGCATCGCACTATTGTGATGTGCATTGCCGTGTATGGATACAAATAGCAAAGCGTCATTATCATTGGCTATAGATGCCCGATCATCCAATGAGACATAAGTATCATCATATCGTGTGTAGATCACTTTTACTCCTTTGAGGCTATCCTCTATCATCTTTCCTATCCGCTTGGTGAGCTCCAAGGTGAGGTCTTTTTCTTTGACCCCATTCACACTCAAACAACCCCTATCTTTTCCTCCGTGACCAGCATCTAGCACAATTACTTTAATCGAAGAATCATGAACTTTAAAAGCAGAAGACTGCACGAGCATCGAAATAAGAAGCACAATCGTCGCTAAAAGACTTCTAGTTATGTTCTTTCTATGATTTATGTTGTTCATTTGCATATGCTTTGCTCAGCGAAGCAGGTACTTTTTTACAATTGAGCAATTTTAACACTTCATACCTTCAAGCTATTCAAAATCAGTGTGTTTTGTTTCAACGCTTTCTGCTGTTTTGCCTTGTATTCTGTACATCTCTCGCAGGTAGTGCTCAGCTTTTGATACCTGCTGATTCTACTAATCAAAACGCTAAAATGGACACCTCTATTGTAGCAAATGATTCTCTTACTTCAGACAGCCTTTCCTTTTCTATAGCTGACCATAAATCTGACTTGGATAGTCCAGTAGACTATGAAGCAGATGACTCCATAGTCTTAGACCTTCCGAATAAAAAAGCTTACTTGTACGGCAACGCTAACATTCTCTTCGATGACATCAAGCTAAATGCAGATTATATCATTATTGATTTTGACAAAAAAGATGTGTTTGCTACGGGTGTAATAAATGATAGCTCAGCTCAGTACGTGGGTAGACCCGCTTTCGATGATAATGGAAAAATCTACGAAGCTGATACGATGAAATACAACTTCGAAACCAAAAAAGGAATTTCTTTTGGCGTACTCACTACTGAAAAAGATGGTTACATACACGGAGATAGAGTGCTCAGAGATAGCCAAGAGAATATCTACGTAAAAGATGCAAAGTTTACCACTTGCAACCTCCCAGACCCTCACTTCTACATCAAGGCAGATAAGATAAAAGTCATTCCTAGAAAACAAATCGTCACAGGTCCTGCCAACCTCGTAATAGAAGATATTAATACTCCTCTATTTGTTCCATTTGGTTTTTTCCCAATACCCGAAAAACGTAAAAAAGGAATCCTCTTCCCTACTTTTGGGGAAAGTGCCGCTTTTGGGTTCAATTTGAGAAATCTCGGATATTACGTACCCATCAATGACTATATAGATGTACAAATTATGGGAGACATCTATTTCAGAGGAAGTTGGAGAGCTGCATTGAAGTCTAACTATTATAGAAGGTATCGATACAGAGGTAATCTTTCTTTTGAGACTTCTCAATTCAAAAATGGTGAACCAGAATCTCCAAACTACAATGTCACCACTGATTATAAAATTAGGTGGATGTATAACCGAGATGGCAAAGCTAAACCGGGAACAACTTTCGGAGCGAATGTGAACTTCGTAACTAGTAGTTTCCTGAAAAACAATACCACAGACTACAATGATCTGATTTCGACCAACTCCAACTCGAGTATCAACTACAGTAAAGGGTTTTTCAACCGAAAACTGAACGTTTCGTTGATTTCTAATATGTCTCAAAACCTTACAACAGGAAATCTAACACTTACCCTACCTCAGCTTACTGCAAACATGAGTCGTCAGATGCCATTCAAAAGTTTCAATTCAAAGAATAAAACACTTAGAAGCTTTATGCGAAACTTAGGGGTATCGTATCAGGGTACTTTTAAAAATGAGATAAAAACGGTAGACAGTGTCCTTGTAGGCAGCGTAGGTGAGGCTTTTGATAGAAAACTATCTGTGAATGCAGAGCAACTCGGACAAGATATCCGAAATGGTATCAGCCATAGAATTCCCATTGCTACATCCTTTAAAGCGTTGAAGTGGGTGACCGTATCTCCAAGTTTTAATTTTAACGACTATTGGTATCTCAAAACAACCGAAAAAAACTACGACGGAAATCTCGACACACTGTATACTAACAATAATGTGGGAGGTTTTCAACGTGCATACTCTTACCAAACTAAAGTAGGGTTGAGCACCATAATCTATGGTAGAAAGTATTTCAGAGGAGATGGAAAAATAAAAGCCATCAGTCACGTTATGAGACCAAATATCTCTGCGGTATGGAATCCAGATTTTAACTCTGGTGAGGAAAATGGATACCGTGAGCACGCAGATAGCAATGGTAATCTTAATACATACTCCATCTTCGAAAACGGGCTTGTAGGAAGACCACAGCAAGGACCACAAGCTTCATTGAATTTTGGACTTGGCAACAACCTAGAGGTTAAAGTAAAATCTGCAAAGGATACTGCTAACGGTGGTGTGAAAAAGGTTAAAATTATAGAAAATCTAAACCTGGGAAGTGGCTATAATTTCCTTGCGGACTCCTTCCAAATGAGGAATTTTAGTATAAGTGGAAATACAACCATATTAGACAAAATCAGAATGACTTTTGGAGCCACTTTAGACCCATATAGTTTTGAGCTTGACTCCACTGGGGAAAGTACCAATCGATTCGCTACCTATGCCTGGGAATCTGCAGGGAAACTGGGATATGTGACGAGTAGCTACATGTCTATTTCTACCAATCTGAACCCACAAGCCTTCAAACGGAAGGAATCTGAAAATGTAGATGAAAATGAATTAGAGTTCATCAACAATAACCTCCAAAACTACGTGGACTTTAACCTGCCTTGGAGTCTAAACTTAAACTATAATCTTCGAGCGAACACACCTGCACTTTTAGAGAGTACAATCAGTCAGAGCGTCACTTTCAGTGGAGACATCAAACTCACTGATAATTGGAAAATAGGTGTGAATAGTGGATACAATATCACCAATCGAGAACTGTCACTTACTTCATTCAATTTTTACAGAGATCTACACTGCTGGCAGATGACCTTCGAGTGGTTCCCAATAGGAAGGCAAATGTTTAACTTTGGGATTAATGTAAAATCAAGCACACTCCAAGATCTAAAACTCAACCGCCGTAGAAGCTGGTTCGATTTTTAAGATTCCCACTACCTTTGCTACGATGGACCGCAAACCTGCACCAAAACCCAACGCTGTAAAATCTAAACTACATCGAAGGAACAAGCACAAACACCGCTACAATTTCAAGAAACTGATTGAGCTATCGCCCATGCTAGGCAATTACGTAGCTATCAATAAATATGGTATAGAAACCATTGATTTTTTTGATGCCACAGCGGTAAAAATGCTCAATCAGGCCTTGCTCAACCAAGCGTACGGCATCCAACATTGGGATATCCCTTCAGGATATTTATGTCCGCCGATACCAGGAAGAGCAGACTACATCCACCACATAGCTGATGTATTGGCAAGTGAGGATAACAAACGTATACCCAAAGGACCAAACGTAAAAGCTCTGGATATCGGTACTGGAGCCAACTGCATCTACCCTATCGTAGGACAATGTGAATATGGCTGGGACTTCGTCGCTAGCGATATCGATCCTAAAAGCGTGAAAGCGGCCAAAGCCATTGCCAAGGCAAATGACCTGAGCATTGATGTGCGGCTTCAAAATGATGACAATCGAATTTTCAAAGGAATCATAAAGCCCGATGAATACTTTCATCTGACGATGTGCAATCCACCATTTCATGCAAGTGAAGAGGAGGCCATCTCTGCCAATAGAAGAAAAACTAAAAATCTCACTAAAGGAAAATCAGTCAATCATAAAGGCGAAAAACCGAAACTAGCTCAAAGTTTCGGCGGTCAGCACAATGAACTCTGGTGCTATGGAGGTGAGCTATGCTTCATCCAAAAAATGGTCTCTGAAAGCACCCAATTCAAAGAGCAAGTAGGCTGGTTTAGCACACTGGTAAGTAAATACGGAAACCTCAAGCCCATCTATGAGGCTCTACGAAAAGCAAATGCGAAACAAGTCAAAACAGTGGCAATGGGTCAAGGTAATAAAAGTAGTAGACTCGTAGCTTGGAAATTTTAAATGAAAAATTAGACTTTAAGTGTTAGCCGGAGGCCAATGTATAGCAAGGAACTGTTTAAATAATCATTATGAACAAGGGCATCGTTTTTGAAAAAGATATCAGTGGAATAGAGTTACCCGCTGAACTGAATGACCCGTTTGATTATAAGCCTCACCCATTGTGCGAGCTAGCTGCGATACAAGTACAAGACTACCTCAAGGTACAACAAGATTTTAACCACAATTTTGGATTGGGACAATCTAATGAAGATACCTCACTCAAAGCTATCGGTAAGATGTTTGGTGTATTGACGGTACAATCCGAGGATGACGTTTTTTTCTTGGCCGCTTTTTCAGGTAAACTGGCGGGAACCAATACTCACACCTACTTCGTACCTCCGGTGTATGATAGTCTAGAAGAAGGTACTTTTCTCACTCCAGGAATGCTTCAGCTCAAAGCAATCAATGATGAGCT
>ERZ1046568.741-NODE-741-length-25667-cov-6.344838_pt1 | contig 25667 bp, 20 predicted proteins | sample MGYA00383092_ERZ1046568 | MGnify/ENA primary metagenome ERZ1046568 (study PRJEB29581, sample SAMEA5548362) | metagenome | biome: marine; feature: coastal; material: water | depth 1 m | study: Short-term variability in the microbial, nano- and picoplankton dynamics... | reverse complement strand
ACAAACGATTTCCTCTACGTCCTTATTTCTCGCCCTACACACCATTTCAGATGTTGCACTCGTTGGCGGAGGTGGATATCCACAACCAGGTGAAATTTCTCTTGCGCACAACGGTGTTTTATTCTTGGATGAATTACCTGAATACAAACGGACTGTACTTGAAGTGATGCGCCAACCTTTGGAGGATCGACAAGTAACGATTTCTAGAGCCAAGTTCACTGTTGACTATCCAGCTGGATTTATGTTGATCGCTGCTATGAATCCCTGTCCTTGTGGATATTACAATCACCCAGAAAAAGACTGTATGTGTGGTCCAGGAGTCGTGCACAAGTACCTCAACCGTATTTCGGGACCCCTTCTAGACAGAATTGATTTGCATGTTGAAGTAACTCCCGTATCCTTTGATGAATTGGCCAACCATCAGCCAAAAGAGGGCAGCAAGGAAATTCGAGCAAGAGTGGTTCAAACCCGTCTGCGACAAGAAAAACGTTTTTCCTTTCGTGATGGAATTCATTGCAACGCACAAATGGAGAGTTCCGATATTCGGAGTTTTTGTCAAATAAATGAGACGGGGAGTAATATTCTCAAAACGGCTATGGACAGATTGGGATTGTCGGCGAGAGCGTATGATCGGATATTGAAAGTGGCGAGGACGATAGCGGATTTGGAAGGTGCTGAGCATATTGAGACGCAGCATTTAGCGGAGGCGATTAATTTTCGGAGTTTGGATAGAGAGGGGTGGGCTGGGAAGAATAAGAATAATATTTAATTTCAATTGACTGCCGTAGACTTGTATCTTTTTACGAATAACAAATTTTGAAAGCACCAATTTTTGTTCCTATCTTGTAAAGGATTATTGCAGCTCCATAATTATGAAGAACTTCCTATTCATCTTTTTTCTTGCTCAAGTTTTTTCTTGTAAAGGACAACTCATAACACACACTTATCCTAGCCCAATTATTAGTTCAGGACCAAGTGATTTTTTATGACCACAGGAGCTATTGACAATGGATTTGGTCCACATGGCCCTAATACTTTAAGTGGTTGTACCACGGTGAATGGTTATCCTGCTGATATGTTTCTTAATAATCTCTATCTGCCTATGCAAAATGGAGTATTTGATATGGCGAAATTAGAAATTGAATTTATTCCTTTAATAGATTCTTTAAAAATTAAATATGTCTTCGCTTTTGACGAATATCCGTATGGGGCTGCAAATTTCAATGACTTTTTCGCTGTTCAATTATTAAAAAATGATTCAGTTTTAGACATTAACATTGCTGCTCTACCATCTGGTCATTTGACCTGTATTAATTTTGTTAATAACGGTTTCGGTAACAATGGACCTTGTGTACACTGTGAGTTTTACCAAGAAAATGGTGACGGAAGCGTTTCGCCGTATAATACGGATAATCAATTTGTTCAATTTGATGGATTCACTAGGGATACTTATGTTTTTGCTGATAATCTTGAAGTAGGTACGGTTTACGAAATGGTGATGTATCTTGCTGATGTGGGCGATGCGTCAATTGATTCAGGTGTTTTTATCGAAAGTTGCGAGACGTGTTCTTTCAACGTTGGAGTCAAAGAGGAGATATTAGAAGGCATCAACTTTTATCCAAATCCAACTTCTGACAAACTATTTATTGATGGTGGTGCCGGAGCGCTATATTCTATAATCGATATGCAAGGAAATATTTTTCAAAAAGGCACTCTATTGCAAAATTCTCAGGAGATTTCATTGGACAAACTTCAAACAGGAATTTATTTTTTGCCATTAACGAATGGAACTTCTACAAAAACGGAGAAGCTGGTTGTTGAATAAATTTTAGTCTTGAAAACAGATGTTTAGAAGAGAGTTTAAATCTAACTTTCCTGAAATGATCGAAACTTGATTATTCTCCTTCAGAACACAAACCTTCACATCCGAATACTCCAACGCCATCTCTAAATCATGACTGGAATAAAAAATACATTTGTTCTCGTCCTTGGCAATCTTGGTCAGCATTTGTAAAACCTTTTTCTTATTGGAATAATCCAAGAAAGCAGTTGGTTCATCTAAGAAGATATATTCCGTTTCTTGCGCCAAGACTTTTGCAATAGCCAACATTTGTCGCTCACCATCGCTTAAGTCTTCTGTAAATTTATTGGCTAAATGTTCAATTTCCATTGTCTCAAAACTCTGATCTACAATGGCTTCATCTTTTGCAGAAAGTCGTCCGAAAGCTTTGGTGTACGGAGAACGTCCTAGTGCAACATATTCTTTTGCTCGCATGTAAGAAACACCAGCAAACCGACTGTTCACGAATCCAAACAATTTCGACTTATCCAAAGACAGCAAAGTCGTAAGATCCTTTCCATCCAAGGTTATCTGTCCAGAAAGCGAAGGAATTTGACCAATCAAAGACTTCATAAAAGTGGTTTTCCCACGACCATTCGCACCGATTAAGGCGTACACTTTTCCAGCCTCCAAATTCAATTCCTCGATTTCGAGCAAGGTCTTGGTATAACCAATATATAAGTTTTTTATTTTCATTGTGCCAAGCGTTTTACAATGAAATAAATGACCATCGGTGCACCAATCAAGGAAGTAACGGCATTAATCGGTAGCGGAATCCATTGTGCAGTGAGTTGAACAATAATGTCGCACAGGACTATAAATATCGCTCCTCCAATGAGTGAAGCAGGTAAAAGTATTCGATGATCTTGGGTTTTAAAAATGATTTTCACCAAGTTAGGTACTGCTAAACCTATGAAAGCAATTGGACCGCAATAAGCAGTGATCAAACCTGTTAAAAGAGCAGTGAAAACAATAATTAATAATCGAATTTTACGGATTGATATTCCAAGTAATACAGCTTCTGTTTCGCCCAAAACGAATGCATTCAAAGGTTTGATAATTAAGAATGATCCAAGCATTCCGAAAAGAAACAATACCGAAATAAAGGGCAATTGATCTGATTCGACTAGTTGTAAGGAGCCCATAATCCACATCGTGAACATTTTAAGGGAATTCGCTTCGGAAAGATATTGGATTACAGAAACCAATGCACTTGAGAAACTGCCGAGCATCAAACCGATCAGCAATAGCGAGACTCCTTGTTTTACTTTGAAAGAGATAGATAAAATGATTAACCCAAAGATGAATGCTCCAATCAGCGCGCTTGATACCAATCCAAAATCGCTTTGGAAAATGGAAAGTCCGGTCATGAGAGAAATGGCAACAAACAAACTGGAACCTGAATTGATTCCTAAAATATATGGTCCAGCCAAAGGATTATTGAAAAGAGTTTGCATCATCAATCCACAAACGGATAGGGCAGAACCCGCCAAACAAGCCATAATAAAACGAGGAAATCGAAATTCGCGAACAATGATGTGTTCTGGATTCGATGAATCAAAAGAAATCCAAGCATCACCAAAAGTCGACCAAGAAATGGAAATTTCTCCTGCTGCAAAATGACTAATGAAGGCAATGGGCATTATCACCAACAAGAGAAGGAGCAAGAATCTATTTCTTTTCTGACTAATCATTTTACTTCTTGGTAAAAATACAAGTTCTTCTTCGGAAATTCGGTTGGATGAAAAATACTCAAATAGTCAGATAGAATCTTTTGTGGTTCGATTGCCGACAATTCCCAGTAGCGATTTCCACTTTTCGAATAGTCGTAAATCTTGTTTTTCGTAACTGGACCCAAATATTTTAATTTCGGATGAAAGGTAAAGAGTTTTTCTTTCGTGGGAAATCCTGGGTTTATCCAATGTTCCGTGTCTAGATTATCTGAAAGAATTTTCTCTAAAGTCAAGGGCAATGAACCTGTACCTTTCGTATCGACGTATTGATAGTGAACATGAGCATCTTTCAATAATTGCGCTTTAAAACTTTCACCAGCAGGGGCAAACCAAGATTCCCCAAACAAATTTCCTTCGAGAACGGTCGGATAATTCTTCAGTTTCTTTGCTTTTTCTTCGAGTGCCAAATACTCATTTTCAATTTTGTCAAAGTAAATTTTGGCTTCCTTTTCTTTTCCAGTCAAATAACCAAAAAGTAGAATCCATTCTGCTTTTCCAAGTGGGTGCACTTCTCGCCAATCGTAGTTAGCAATACATTTTACCATGGCTGCGTTCAATTGCTTTTGATACGGATATTCTTTGCCAAATCCACTATAAATCAATGTCTTACATTTGGTTTTTAAAAGCGACTCAACAGGAATTTGACCTTCTTCACCCAATTCTACTACTTTGCCTTTTTCTATGTTTTCAAGCAACTCTTCGTTGAACACATAAAGTCGATTGGTAATTCCGACAATTTTGTCTATTTCATTCAATTTCGAAAGCATTCCAACATGTGTGCTGGATAGAACAGCCATTTTGGATACAGGAACTTGCAGGAAATGATTTGTTTTTACCAATTCCTTCGTAAGATTTAAAGTCTGTTCAGCTTCACCCGTTTCTGGTGAGAGAATTTCAATAGTCGTGAGATTTCCCTTTTCTATAATTCGCAAATACTTAGCATATCGAACGATATTTTCGCCTGTTAAATTATCGTTCTCTTTTTGACTATCACAAGAGAACATTACAGCCGAAAGAATAAGAACTAGAGATAAAATTTTCATGTTGTAAAAGTAATCAACTGTGCGGGAATTTTTCAACATTAAGAACATGAAGGTTTATAGGTAAGGCAATAAAACATGCTTAACTTACTTCATTCCTTATTTTCTAAATGTTTCCTCCATAAAAAAACCTCCATTCATATGAAAAGAGGTTCTAAATATTTAGTTTGGGAAAAATTATTCTCCTACAACTTCAATTTTGAAAGAAGCCATAACACCTTTTGCGATTTTAGCATCAACGTCGTATGTTCCAACTTCCTTGATCATATCGTCTTTGATTTTTAAAGCTTTACGGTCGATATCGAAACCTGCCGTTTTCAAAGCTTCAGCAATTTGAAGAGTATTAACAGAACCAAAGATTTTACCATTCTCACCCGCTTTAGTAGCGATTTTGATTGATAACTCATTGATTTTTGCTGCTAATCCTTCTGCCTCAGCTAACATTTTAGATTCTTTGTGCGCTCTTTGTTTTAACATTTCAGCATGACTTTTCTTTTCAGAAGCAGTCGCTAAAATAGCATAACCTTGAGGTATCAAAAAGTTTCTTCCGAATCCTGGTTTTACTGTTACCATCTCATCCTTGAATCCAAGATTGTCAACGGTTTTTTTAAGAATTACATCCATCTTATTAATTTTTTATATCGTTTACAATCTTATTTTAACATGTCTGCCACGTATGGAAGAACTGCAATGTGACGCGCTCTTTTAATCGCTTTGTTCACACGCTTTTGGTATTTCGCTGATGTACCAGTAATACGACGAGGTAAAATCTTACCTTGTTCGTTTACCAATTTCAACAAGAAACCTGTGTCTTTGTAATCGATGAATTTGATACCGCTTTTCTTAAAACGGCAATATTTTGTCTTTGTAATGTCGATATCGATTGGAGTCAGATAACGAATGTCATTTTGTGCCATGTCTTTACTTTTTAAATGTTAATGATTAAGCTTCTGCTGCTGGAGTTACTGCTTTCCCCAATTTTGCTCTGCGCTTTCCTGCATACTCTAAGTGATCTTTCTCCATTTTGATCGTTAAAAAACGCATAACACGTTCGTCACGTTTCAAAGTCAATTCGAAATCAGCGATTACGGGTGAATCACATTCAAATTCAGATAAGAAATAAAATCCAGTGGATTTTTTTTGGATAGGGTACGCCAATTTGCGCAATCCCCAGCTCTCGGAGTGCTTAATTTTACCACCTAGTTCTTTAACTTGGGCTTCGAATTTTTGCACTGCTTCCTTTGCCTGTTCCTCAGACAAAACGGGAGTTAAAATGAAAACAGTTTCGTAAGAATTCATAAAATTGTTATTAAATTATTTGTTTCATGTCTGTCCTTTTTGCAGACGAGGGCGCAAAGATAGGGATTTCATATGTAATTTGAAACACTTAAATCGAATATATTTCCATTTTTAAAGCAATTCACTTGATTACTTTTGGTCATCTGATTTTCGACAAAGTTAATTAAACGAAAATTAAAGAAACCAATTGAAGTTCATAAATCGATGCTGAAATCATATGTATTTTTTCTAAGTTAGCTGTTTTTGGGCTATTCCTGTACTTCAAAAAAGAGGAAGAGATCAATAAGAACGAGATAAAAGCGTGTGAGTTTTGTGTAGATAGTTCTGATTTTTAACCTGTTTCTTTAGGATATGTCGGTGAACTTTGACCTAAAATTGAACAATTTTATCAGCAATATTTTGCCTCTTTAGGCTTCAATGGTGAATTTTTAGTGGCTAAAAATGGACATATTCTTTATGAGAAGTATGCGTGTTACAGCAGTGTGAAGAACAAAAGACCAATGAAGGCGACCACACCTATGCACCTTGCATCTGTTGGGAAGGTTCTGACGGCAACGGCTGTCTTTCGATTAATTGAAACCTTCAAAACCTAGAGGTCCACCAAATTTAATTTTAGTCAATCATATAGCACAAGATTTGAGTGACAAATTTTCGACAACTTCGATGCGATTTATGGTGACAAAAATATTTATTCTACACCGCGCGATTTATTGAAGATTGATTTGGCGATGCAGAAAGATTACTTTATTTCTGAAAAATTGAAAAAAGAAATTTACAAAGGATACAGCTACGTAAGAGCGGGTATCAATAATTATGGGCTGGGAATTCACTTGAAAGAATGGGATTCAGGTCAAAAAATGTTCTTCCACAATGGTTGGAGGCACGGGAGCAGAGCCTCGTGTGTGACTATTAAAAAGGAAGGGGTGACGCTTATGGCGCTTACAAATGCAAATACTCGTAAGGTCTATTGCACCTCCAGACTCTCGTCACTCTTTGGTAATTATTCATTTGCACTTGAAGAAGAGGCAGAAGAGTCGGATAGCATTTATATACCATTTGTTATGGTTGACGATACGTTTAGCGTAGCTACGCTAAAATCGAAATCAGGTACAAATGAAAAGCAATAGGTTTTTTATCGAATTCAACTCGTTTTAGACTTTTATTTTACGTACATTTTCAGTACTTTTGCAGCCCGTATACGCTTGTCGTAATGGTAAATTGAAATAAAATAACCCTTAAATAAATCAGCAAATATGGTATTTGATTTAGACATGATCAAAAAAGTATACGCTCAGTTTCCTGGGCGTATTGAAGCGGCTCGTAAAGTAGTTGGTAGACCACTCACTCTTGCAGAAAAGATCCTATACGCTCACCTTTGGGACGGAAATGCAACAGAAGAATTCCCTCGTGGAAAAGCTTATGTGGATTTCGCACCAGATCGTGTAGCCATGCAAGATGCAACGGCTCAAATGGCCTTATTGCAATTCATGCAAGCTGGAAAAAAGAAAGTGGCTGTTCCTTCAACTGTTCATGCTGATCACTTAATCCAAGCAAAAATAGGCGCTTCTGTCGATTTGCAGGAGTCTATTAATAAAAACAACGAAGTGTTTAATTTCCTTTCTTCCATTTCAAATAAATATGGAATCGGATTTTGGAAACCCGGTGCTGGTATTATTCACCAAGTCGTTCTGGAAAATTATGCTTTCCCAGGTGGAATGATGATTGGAACGGATTCACATACTGTAAATGCAGGTGGATTGGGAATGATCGCCATCGGAGTTGGTGGTGCTGATGCAGTTGATGTTATGGCTGGAATGGCTTGGGAGTTGAAATTTCCTAAGTTGATTGGTGTTAAATTAACAGGAAAATTAAACGGTTGGACCTCTTCAAAAGATGTTATTCTTAAAGTAGCTGATATTCTTACCGTTAAAGGAGGAACAGGTGCTGTCGTTGAATATTTTGGCGAAGGTGCTCTGAATCTTTCAGGAACAGGAAAAGGAACGATTTGTAACATGGGTGCTGAAATTGGAGCTACAACTTCAACTTTCGGTTACGATGATTCAATGAGAAGATTCTTGAACGCAACGGGTCGCGCTGATGTTGTTGCTGAAGCTGATAAAATTGCAGAATATTTGACAGGTGATCCTGAAGTGTATGCCAATCCAGAAACATACTTCGATCAATTGATTGAAATAAACCTTTCTGATTTGGAACCGCATGTAAACGGACCTTTTACGCCAGATAGAGGAACACCAATTTCAGAATTGAAAGCAGAAGCGAATAAAAATGAATGGCCGTTGAAAATCGAATGGGGATTGATTGGTTCATGCACCAATTCTTCTTACGAAGATATGTCGCGTGCTGCTTCTATCGCTGCTCAAGCTATTGAAAAAGGCTTGACTCCAAAAGCTGAATTCGGAATTAATCCTGGTTCAGAACAAATTCGATTTACAATTGAACGTGACGGAATCATCGGAACCTTCGAGAAAATTGGAACGAAGGTATTTACAAATGCTTGTGGACCATGTATCGGACAATGGGATAGAGCAGGAGCAGACAAGCAAGAAAAGAATACGATCATTCACTCTTTCAACCGTAACTTCTCTAAGAGAGCAGATGGAAATCCAAATACGCATGCATTTGTTACATCACCAGAAATGGTTGCAGCGTTGGCAATTGCGGGAACATTGGAGTTTAATCCATTAACGGATACTTTGACAAATGACAAAGGTGAACAAGTAAAATTAGATCCACCAACTGGATGGGAATTGCCTCCAAAAGGATTTGATGTGGAAGACGCAGGTTTCCAAGCGCCTGTTGAAGATGGATCAGGAATTGAAATTACTGTGGCTGCTGATTCAAGCAGATTACAATTGTTGTCACCTTTCAATCCTTGGAACGGAGAAAACTTAATGGGAGCGAAGCTTTTAATTAAGGCTGAAGGAAAATGTACAACTGATCATATCTCAATGGCAGGACCTTGGTTGCGATACCGTGGACACCTTGATAACATTTCGAACAACATGTTAATCGGGGCGAACAATTTCTATAACAAAGAAGTGAACAAAGTCAAAAATCAATTGACTGGAGAGGATGGTGAAGTGCCTGCTACAGCGAGAGCATATAAAGCAGCTGGAGTTCCTTCAATTGTTGTTGGAGATCACAATTACGGTGAAGGATCATCGCGTGAGCACGCAGCAATGGAACCACGTCACCTAGGTGTTATGGCAGTTATTGTAAAATCATTTGCTCGTATCCATGAAACGAACTTGAAAAAACAAGGAATGCTTGGTTTGACGTTCGACACAGAAAGCGATTATGATAAAATCAAAGAAGGTGACACATTTAATTTCATCGATTTAAATACTTTTGCACCAGGAAAACAGTTGACATTGGAAGTTGTACATGAAGATGGACAAAAAGAAAAAATCATGTTAAATCATACGTACAACGAAGCACAAATTGATTGGTTTAGAGCTGGATCAGCATTGAATAAAATCAAAGAAGAAAACGCGATGTAACGATCTTCCAATTAATATTTAAAGACACGATTTCGATAATTTTTCGGAATCGTGTTTTTGTTATGCCTGAAGTCCGTTTTGGCTAAAACATGTTGCCGAAAAGAAAAACATACCTAAGGTGAGGAATATCTTTTCATAATAAGGTAATTAGTTCAAATAAAAAAATAGGATAAAAAGTTTAATTCTGAAGGAACAATAGATTTAATTTAGATATGAATTATTGCGCTGTAACTGACTGAAAATCACAAGGAGTTCCAAACATTTAAAAGTTTGAAATTTTAAAATTCGAAAATTATCGAATTTGCGAATTTTCAAAATTTAATCGTGATTTTTTATTTTTTACATCCCGATCAAACTAGCAAATAACCCATCGATCACTTTCGCCATTCTCGCCAAGTCCAAGGTTTCCATTGTAACCGTTTTTTGATGATAATTCTTATTTCTGTAAAATGAAGTATCTATTATCATCAGTGCATTAAAACCCATTTTCCAATAATTTAAGTGATCAGACCAATCGATTCCTTGCAATCCTTTTGGAGCACTAAACTTCTTGTTGCGTATCGCTTTTGAACCTTTATACTTGCGGACCATCTTTCGCACAAACTTTCCACCTTTAAGCTTTCTTACAAGTGTAATGTAGTTTCCACGTTTGCCATAAAATACTGATAGTAAGCCAATTGGATAATCCTGAGAACCTTTTGCATCGTCAAAATAACCGATCATTTCAACGGCAACCATCCCATAAACATCAATATTATTGTCTTTCAAGTACTTCGCATGTTCGTAACTGCCCATCATTGTGCTTCTGAAAAAAGGCGGTTCTTCCAAAGAATAAGCTACCAGATCTATTCGATATTTTAATTTTTGTCCTTTAAGCAAACGAGCCAATTCCAGCAGACCAACAACTCCGCTTGCATTGTCATCAGCGCCTTCTTGGTTGCCGCAAACGTCATAATGTGCGCCAACAATTATACGTTTTGCATCCATAGGACCAAATGAACTTATCACATTTTTATACACTCCATTTTTAATTTTCTGAAAGGATACGCTGTCTGAATATTTTGCGAATTCATTATAAATGTACAATGCAGTGATATTAAGTTGCTCCAAATTTTCATGATCCCGTGGTTTTTCAGTTTTCGTAATTATACGTAAATGGTGTTCGATTAAAATCGTATCACTTTGCGAAAAACCAATAGACGAAAACAGGCAGTAGAGTAGAATTAGTGAATATTTCATGTAAAATGTGGATTTGAAAGTAAAGTTAAAGATTTTGACCAGCGGACAATCCGATTCGGGATAAAATGAAAAAACTAAAACGACGGAGTGCCGATCGTTCGATATTTTTTCGGATTACATTTTATTCGCATGAAAAACCGTTTTATGTTTTCTTACTCGTTGTTTTTTTTTCTGGTAGTCAACTCAAATCACAAACAACCAGCCTCTCATTATTAATTATTCCTTATCAATTATTATTTCCTTAACATCCACATTCGCCAAAAAATTCAGTTTCAACAACTTCATCAGTTTGAATAGATCTTAACCTTATGGTGCCTTGGTTCAACCATGCCTCGTCACCACTCGTTTTTCCTTCGAAAACCTTTACAGATATATTATAATTCTCGTTTTTATAAATCGTTTTTACAGAGTTGTCTTCTAAATCTTCACTTCGTTTTCTGGTAAGTCGCACCAATTCTCCGTTCACTTTAACGAAAGCTACATCTTCAAAATTATCGACAAATATGTAACGCTGATTTGCGAAACCAATTGAGTCTCTCGAGAAATAACACGAACATCCTTCAATTTCAGTTGGGAATTTGGTGAATACTTGAAGTTTTAAGTTTTCTTCCATTGGTTCTACGTGTGTTTCAAAATCTATATCTCCAACTTCTTTTTTCTTCTTTTTTTGTGTTTGATTGCAGGAACTTAGAAAAATTAATGCGATTAATAATATTCTCATGATTGAGCTTTAGTTAAATTCTAAGTTGCAAATTTTAAAATGGATTTGTAGGTACGAACATAAAAAAAGCCCAGGCTTTAGACTAGGCTCTTAATATCAAATTGTAAATTAATGCCTTACAATTAATTTTTCTGTTCGTGTATTACCTTCAATTTCGATTCGGACAAAGTAAACACCAGCGGCAAAATCTTTCGTTTGAATTTTGAAACTATGTTCACCAGCAGTTAATTGTTCGTTCTCTTCGAATTGCATTTTATCTCCGTTGACGTTCGTTATCGTTATAGAAACTTCTTTTACACTTGTCAAATTTATGCTTAAGTTCACTTCGTCTTGTCCCGGATTCGGGAATAATTTTGTCTGAATTAAACGGGATGAAATTTCATTTAATCCTAAATCGTCGATCAGATTGGTATCTGCACTCAAATACATAATCGAATTTAAATCATACGGATCCAAATCTCCACGTGCTGCCAGTCCAGGTTCAAGATCTCTCATATACATTAGTCTCACCTTGTTGTCCACAGTTGGAGCGATAGTAGGGAAGGCGCATTCGTAATAATTCAAGAATAAATCTGGAGTCACATCCAAAGGAGTTGCCCAAGTTGTACCTCCATCCATGGTTTTGGTAACGTATATGTGACGTAAGTTTTGTCCATTCGTTTCAAAATCCTCACGGTAACCAGCATAGGAGACGAAAATGGTTCCATCGATATTTTTTCCCATACTTGGGGAACCGCAAAGGGCAGTATAGTAACCCGCGAAAGATCCCGCGTAAAGTAAAGTCCCATCCATATCAACATCTTCAGGAACAGCGATCGTCATAAAATTACCCGTTCCCATGGACTCGTTCCAATAAAGTAATTCTTGGGTTCCTGGAAAGAAACTTGTATTTCCATCTGTCAAATCGGCATCTAAAACGCGCATTCGTCCAAAAGTCAGGTGTACCATACCGTTAGCATCAAAAAGGATAGATCCTGCTTCGTCACATGTTTCCAATGTATCAGCCGTTAAATCTCCGTTACTATCAGAACCTCCAGGTTGATCAGTGATATATAAATCCAGCGGAAAATCGTTGACTAATTGACTAGTCCAGTTGGTACCATTGTCCGTAGATTTCAATAAAATCATGTCCGCCCATTGATTAAAAACGGCAATTGCAATATTATCACCATCTGCAATAATTGAATATGCATCCGCCCGAAAGCGATTAAAATTTGTTGAATCCAAATCAGGTAAAATAGACTCAACAATATCCCAAGTTACTCCTTGATCTGTTGATCGCCAATAAGATAATGCTCCATCTATACCTTCGTGAACTGTCCCGCCATTTCCAGTTGGTGCGGTAATTCCTATGCAATGTATAGAATTGCCATTTGTACCTCCAGTAGTTGCTCTTGGCCAAAGATACCAGAGACCTGAGGTTGTGGGAAGCAAAGATTGCGTCCAAGTACCAGTGCCTTTTGACGCTCTTTTATTTAAAACAAAAGGACCTGATCCAGCATGCGAAATAACCGTTTCCTGTCCTGTGGCAGTCAACATCATTGAGGGCCAACCTGTGCGCACTGTTTCAATTCTAGCTGTAGCTAAGGGACCCCATGATGTTCCATTAAAATAATTGAATCCTGACCCTCTATCGGCAAATGCAGTAGCTTGCATACCATAAGTGAACGAAGCGCTTATTGTGCCATCTGAATGCACCAAGTTTCTGTTTTGAATCGATGAATTCGACATCAAGTCATAAATCGTTTCCCCAATTTCTGTTTCATTTACGGCTTTCGCATAAAATGATGCAGGTTGCGGTTTCAATACTGCTTGGGGTAAAATCTCTATTCCCGTTATCCCATTTGGCGCAGCTGGCAATGCTAAATTAGCCTCTGCACCTTGTTTTAATGATGAAACTTGAGCAAAGGAAGAAAGACATATTCCAAATGCAAAAAAAGTTAATGGTAATTTTCTTGACATAATGTAGTTATTTGAGAATTCAAGTTAACGATAATCTTCTACATAGTCGATATAACTTTTTACGGAATTCTGCATGTTATAATAGGAAGATGCAAGTCATTGAATCGTTTAACTCATTAATAACTAATACTCCATATACATCACATGATTTGGGTTTGAATGTGTTTCATCAATTTTATAATCATAATCACCTATAATTTGAAACCCTGCTTTTTGGTAAAATGTTATCGCTTTTTTGTTCTCAATCCATGTATGTAACCACATGCCTTTCTGATTCTTTGCTTTAGTATAGTCGACCAAATATTGAAATAATATCCAACCCAATTTTTTATTATGATACTCCTCAAGCAAGTAAATTCTATCCAAAAGAGAAATTGATTTCTCTTCCATCAAAGTATGCTCAGTATTCAGAATGATTTTTGAAAATCCAACAGGCTGCTTGTTAAATTCTACAATGAAATAAATAAATTTCGGATTGTTTAATTCAATTGTCAGAGCTTCTGAAGTATAGTTGCTCTCTAAAAAGTTTGAGATTGATTTGTCGTTGGCGCTTTGTCCGTGTGATTCAACGAAGGTTGTTCTGCCCAGCTGAGCGATAATTTGAGAATCGGAATTGTTGGCTCTGCGAATCAAATGCATGTCTATTAATTTTCTATTTCGAAAATAAGGACTTATTTCGCCTTTGCAAAATTTTGACAAACGTATACTCGTTTGGTTTCGAAATCTGCGGATAAGGAATAGGAATTTTGACTTTAATAAAATCGAAAAACTTTTCTTTTTCAATTTTCGCGCCAATTTCTTGACTTAGAAGTTCGCTACACGCAATTCAATTGTCTTGGAAAGACATTTGTTTAAATATATTGAAATGAACGCAAAGTTGTATTATTTATTTTCACTCATTCTGATTAGATTTGCTAACTGTTAAAGAATTGTTAGTCTGGAAAATTCTAACTCTGCTTCCCGTAAATTTATTAAAAAGTCAAAAGCATGAATAACTTTAAGAAATATCTCCCTTGGACAATTCGCATTATTATTGCGTTCTTGTTTCTTCTATCTGCTGTTGCTAAATTGTGGCATGCAAATCCAATGGTGGCCTTAGGTAGTTTTGAAGCCAAACAACTTTTACCAATGGGATTCTCAAATGAGGTTGCACCTTATTTCTCCCGGTTTTTAATTGGGGCTGAGTTTGCTATCGGATTAGCGATTCTTTTCCCGTATTACTTAAAACGTTTTGTGATTCCAGTTTCAATTCTTTTGCTTGCTATTTTTTGTGGTCAATTGAGCTACGATATATCTCAAAATGGAATGGATGGAGGAAATTGTGGTTGTTTTGGTGAACTAATTAAAATGACTCCGTTCGAAGCGCTATTGAAAAATCTTTTTGCGATTGGACTTCTTGTTTGGTTATATAAATTATTACCTAGTCCCGGAAACAGAAAGAATTTTGCAACTTTAATCATCTTTTATCTCGTATTCGCTCTGGGACTCTTTGCCGCTTTTCCTATTCAATTATCGAAAATTAATTCGGATGCACCAGTAAATAGTACTGTTAATGATGACTTTTTAAACCCAGAACCAATACCTGGTTTGGATGTCGTACCGTCTATGAATTCATCCGAAAAATCAGCAGTAAAAGCAGGTGGTAAAGTAGTTCTTGATGAAAAAGGCAAAGAAAAAGAGCCTGAGATAAAAGAACCTAAAAAACCGAAAGGACCGAAAAAAGTCACTTCTCAATTTAGTGCTTTCACAAGCTATATTCCGCCAGCAATTAAAATAGACGAGGGAAAGAAAATACTTTGTCTTTTTGCTCCTGGATGTGGCCATTGTCAAGAGACGGCAAAGGAGTTAACGCAAATGAGAGCGAAAGATCCAAATTTCCCTCCCGTGCACATCGTATTCATGGATGAAGGTCCAGAGTTGATTCCTGAGTTTTTTGAAAAAGCAGGTAGAAGCTATTCCTATAGCGTAGCTTCCGTTGCTGATTTTTGGAAGATTATTGATTTTTCAAGAGATACTCCAGGTGTCGTTTATTTATGGAATGGGAATGTTCGTTATTTCTCAGATGGGATTAACGAAAAAGCATTCGACAAAGCCAAATTTAAAAAGGAATTGGATAAAACGGAATAAGGATTTTGTCATCCTTTAGTTATGATTATAACAATCTTAAGGCTAGTTAAAAGCGTTGTTAAAAAAATGACTATTTTTAATCTGTTCGTAAAGAAAAGGCAAAAGCTAGAGAAGTTCATTCATGCAAATTATACCGAAAACAGGATTTAAAGGATTAGTAGAAAATTGGCAAAGTGATTTACTCGCTGCAATTAGTGTTTCACTCGTTGCATTGCCCTTAGGATTAGGAATTGCACTGGCATCGGGCGTAGAACCCATGGCGGGTATCACATCTGCCATTATTGGCGGTATCGTTACAACGCTGTTTCGCGGCAGTCATTTAACGATAAATGGGCCTGCAGCAGGGTTAATTGCCGTAACACTCGTTTCTATTGCTTCGCTGAATGATGGAACAGGACAAGCTATAAATTATACGTTGGCGGCATTTATGGTTGCGGGGGCCATACAAGTTGTTTTGGGCATTCTAAAGTGGGGTAGATTTGCGGATATTTTTCACCCAACAGTCATACGAGGAATTTTGGCAGGAATAGGTGTTATTATTGTTGCGAAACAAATTCATTTAGCGTTGGGCACTGAAATTAGCTCGTTAAGTATAGTAGAGGATTTACTTGCTGTTATTACTCATTTTAGCGAAATAAATCCCTTTGTTGCTTTAATCTCAATTATAGGTTTAATATTACTCGTTTGGCATTCGAAAATCAGTTATAAATTATTTCACTTTCTTCCTGCACCAATTTGGGTTTTGGTTGTATCAATTCCATTAGTCTACGCTTTTAATTTTTTCGATTTACATACGATGGAACTCTTCGGAAATTCGTATGATGTGGGTCCTAATCTTTTGGTGCGTATTCCAGATAATCTATGGGATGCCATTATACATCCAAACTTTGCTAAAGTTGGCACAATAAATTTTTGGATGGCGGTAGTTTCAATTACAATTGTTGCTTCAATTATCACCTTGGCGAGTAGTAAGGCTATTGATAAATTAGATCCATATAAAAGAAGAACGAATCTCAACAAAGATTTAATAGGTGTTGGAATAGGTACTATGGTTGCAGGAGCGTTGGGTGGACTTCCGATTGTTACGGTTATAGTTCGGAGTACGGTGAATGTGAACAATCATGCGAAGACCAAATGGTCTAATTTTTACCATGGAGCTTTGCTTTTACTATTTATTTTCTTGCTTGCGCCCATTATTCAACAAGTTCCATTGGCAGCTCTTGCCGTACTTTTGGTATATAATGGTTTTAAATTGGCATCACCGCGCGTATTCAAACAAGTCTATAAACAAGGAGTTGAACAACTCATTTTCTTTATAACCACTTTAATGATAACGATTTTCTTTGGCTTACTTTGGGGAATTTTAGGGGGAATGTTATTGGCTTTAATTATTCATTTTCTTCTTGCAAAAGTTAGTTATCAAAACTTTTTTAAAATGATTTTAAAATCGGGAACCAATTTAACATCTACCTCAAGTGGATATTATATCTTGAAAGTTCGAGGTATTGCCAATTTTCTTGGGACAATGAAAATTGATAAGTTACTTGGAGATATTCCGCCTGGAAGTGAGGTGAAAGTAGATTTTTCAGGGGTTCGATTAGTCGATTTATCTATTTTAGAATTGACTTATGATTACCAGCGGATGCATGAAAATAATGGTGGGTCTTTAACCATATTTGGATTGGATGAGCATGTTTCCTCATCTAGGCACAAGCTCGCTATGAGAATCTTCACGAAAGAGCCGACGCATAAATGGACAGCTCGGGAACGGAAGATCCAAAAACTTTCGGAAGAGCACGGTTGGGATTTTGTCCATGAACGTTTACTAGATCATTATTTTGAGTCTTTCTATTTTTTCAAATCACGTCCAATTGAATACAAATCAAATAGTATTTCTGGCGAGGACAATGATATGCAATGGGAAATTTCTGATGTCACTTTCGATGAAGGTGCATATTTGGCACTGGAGGAATACAAAACAACCGTTGAATGCATTAGATTACCCTTTCCAATTCCTAAGTTTACAATAGAGAAAAGGGATATTATAGAGAAATACATCGATCGATTGACTGCTCATAAGGATATTGACTATGTCAAATACACAGATTTCTCGGATAAATTTAAAGTGAAGGTGGAGGACGAAGAAGAGATGAGTAACTTCTTAAATGAAAAACTGAAAAAGTTAATTGAGGAAAGTGATATTCACCATATCGAAAGTAATGGCGAAGCGATTCTTATTTTCAATGATCAAATGCGATTGGCAAGACTTGATGAATATAATAAGATGATTCGTTTCTCTCAGGACTTAAGAGCTTTGTTGTGGTAGGATAAAATATTCATGTCAAACAAAAAAACTCCTTTTGCAACGCAAAAGGAGTTTTTTTATAACACACGAATTCGTAAATCTCAATTAATTTCATCTTTTTTCGATAGGAACGTAATCTCTTTCATTTTCACCTGTATACACTTGACGTGGACGACCAATTGGCTCACCTCCTTCAATCATTTCTTTCCATTGTGCTATCCATCCTGGCAGACGACCAAGAACAAACATTACAGTAAACATTTCAGTTGGAATTTTCAATGCTTTATAAATGATGCCAGAATAGAAATCTACGTTAGGGTATAAATTGCGTGACTTGAAGTAATCGTCTTCTAAGGCAACTTTCTCTAATTTTTTAGCGATGTCCAACATTGGGTCATCAATTCCTAATTTATCAAGGATAGCGTCGCATTCTTTTTTAATGATAGTCGCTCGTGGATCAAAGTTTTTGTAAACTCTGTGTCCGAAGCCCATTAAACGGAATGAATCGTTTTTGTCTTTTGCTTTAAGTATCCATTTGTCTACATCACCACCATCATTTTGAATTTGCTCCAACATTTCGATAACAGATTGGTTCGCTCCACCGTGAAGTGGTCCCCAAAGTGCTGTGATTCCAGCGGCAATTGACGCGTATAAATTTACACGAGATGAACCAACAACTCTAGTCGTTGCTGTAGAACAGTTTTGTTCGTGGTCGGCATGAAGTATCAATAATGTATTCAATGCTTTCGAAATTATAGGATCTGCCAAGTAATCTTCCGTTGGCATAGCAAACATCATGTGCAAGAAGTTAGAACAATAGTCCAATTTATTCTTAGGATACATAAATGGATGACGAACAGAGTTTTTATATGACCAAGCCGCTAAAGTGGGTAATTTCGCCAATAAACGATGAATGGTAATATCCTTATCTTCATCCGATCGATTTGGATCTAAAGATTCAGGATAAAAAGTAGAAAGCGAACATACCATTGATGCCAATACTCCCATAGGATGAGCTTTTGCAGGATATGCTTCGAAAAACTGTTTCATATCTTCGTGCACCAAGGTGTGTCTTGTGATGCTTATGCGAAAATCGTTCAATTGTTTTGTAGATGGTAAATGACCGTAAATCAGTAGGTAAGAAACCTCTATGAAAGTGGCTTTCTCTGCCAACTGTTCGATTGGATATCCCCGGTAACGAAGTATTCCTTTCTCACCATCTAAAAACGTAATAGCACTCTGACAACTCCCTGTGTTTTTAAATCCGGGGTCTAAAGTAATATACCCTGATTTTCCACGCAGAGAACTAATGTCTATAGCTTTTTCATTTTCCGTTCCTTCGATAACAGGAAATTCATATACCTGTCCGTCTAATTCAAATTTTGCTGTTTCGCTCATTATACTGTTTACTGTGTTCTACGGTTGATTTTTGCCGTGTGCTAAGTTACACAAACTATTCTGTTCATTAAAACTTTCTATTAAAATTTCAATAGAAATTCTAAAACTCGTTTTTTCGTGTAATATTACAAGTTTTCCAAGGTGTAATTTAACATCATGTTGAACAGATGATTTCTTGTGTTTCCGCCATAAATTCCATGGCTCTTATTCGGATAAACAAATAAATCAAATTGCTTGTCAGCGGCAACCAATGCGGTGATCATTTCCATTGTATTTTGGTAATGCACATTATCGTCTCCCGATCCATGAATCAATAAATAATTTCCTTTCAATTTTTTGACAAAATTAATTGGACTATTATCGTCGTAGCCATCGGCATTTTCAGCTGGGGTGCGCATGAAACGTTCGGTATAAATATTGTCATAATAACGCCAGTTGGTAACAGGTGCTACTGCAATTCCCATTTTGTAGATATCAGATCCTTTGGTCATACAAAGTGATGTCATGAATCCGCCATAACTCCAACCCATAATCCCAATTCGTTCTTCATCTATCCAATTTTCTTTCGCCATATTTTTTGCAACAGCAATGAAGTCTTCTGTCTCTAATTTACCAAGCGTTAAATAGGTCGATTTTTTAAATTCAGTACCTCGGTACATGGTTCCTCTTGGATCTACCGACAAAACGATATACCCTTTTTGGGCCAACAATTGATGATACATGTAATCTGCTCCACTAAATCCATCACTTACCATGTTGCTGCCGGGCCCTCCATAAATATGAATATAAAGAGGATATTTTTTGGCTGGATCAAAATCGACAGGTTTAATTATATATGCATTCAAATCTCCTTCATGACCTTTTACTGTAATGAATTCTTGTGTGGCGATCGTGTATTTACTTAATTTGTCTTTTAGCAATTTATTGTCTTCTAATACGAACAATTCTTTTCCCGTTTGATCACATAACGAATAGACAGATGGCGTGTTGGCATTGGAATAGGATTTCACGAAGAATTTCATCCCGGTCGAAAACTCAGCATCGTTGCTTCCTGTTTCTGAACTAATGGATTGTTTATCCGATCCATCCAAATTGATAGCATAAATTCCCTTATGTATCGCTCCTTTTTCTGCCGATGCATAGTACACTCTACTTTTGTCTTCGTCTATTCCAAGAAATTCAATAACGTCCCAATTACCAGATGTGATTGTTTTAATGTTTCCATCGAAACCAAGTGCGTAAATGTGGTTGAACCCATCTTTTTCAGATGTACGAAGAATTGTTTTGCCATCCTTTAATATCAATAAGTTATCATCCACATCGATGTATGTTTTTGATGTTTCCGTATAGAAAGCATTGCTCGACCATTTTTTCCCTTCTCGTGCTATTTTTTGATATTTCAATTCGCTTTGGTGACGGTTCATCGTTTGCACTATCAAGGTGTTTTCAGTGTTGGACCATTTCAAACGAGGTATGTATTCATACGTTCCTAAATCGATGTTTTTCACCTTTCCTTTTTTTACGCAAGCAATATGAGCCGTTACCTTAGAATTATCTTCTCCGGCTTTTGGATATTTAAAGGTATATAAGTCAGGGTACAAATCTGAGAAATAGGTCATAGTGAATTCAGGAACGTTCGTTTCATCAAATCGTAAAAAGGCAATGTATTTACTGTCTGGCGACCATCCATATGCCTTTGTGATCGCGAATTCCTCTTCGTACACCCAATCCGTTCCCCCGTTTACAATTTTGTTCTTTCCTCCGTCTTTGGTCAATTGTTTCACCTTACTCGATGATAATTCTTTGACATATAGATTGTTTTCAAAGAGATAAGACACCTTCGTTCCGTCGGGAGAATATCCTGCCAACATTTGCGGAGAACGTATCTCGTCTAAAGCCTTTAGTTCATTTGTCTTGAGATCATAAACCAAATATTCCGCGTAAAATGAGCGTCGATAAACACTTCTAGTATTTGTCGAAAATAAAATTTTACTTTCGTCACTGTTGAATTCGTAATCATCAATGCTAACGTGTTTACCGGCTAACTTCAGTGAACTTAAATTCACTAAAACTTTACCTTTATCATTTGGGCTGGCAAAAGGATGCTTCGTAATACAAGTTGAGTTATCCTGGTTTCCTATTTTTGTGAAATGAATTCCATCTTTCATCGAGCGAAATCCATCCACTCCTTTCCCGAAAAATTGATATTCTTTCCAAATTTTTTCAACAGTAATTTCCTGAGCGTTGATTACTGTTGATAACAAAAAAGCTAGTAATAATAAGGGTTTACGCATTTTTTTATTTTTTTTAGCTTCCAAAATTAAGAAATGTCGTTGATAACTCCATTAATCTAACAATTTGATGATACCAATTTAACACTTCAGCTTTGGTGTTGGAAAAATAATGCCGTAAATTTGTTTCAAGTTTTGTGGTGATATCCTTGACGTTCCTATTTGAACTGAAACCATCGCTAAACAGGTTTAACGGAAAAACAGTTTCCATGCTAGGACCCAGAAAAAGTAGGTTTATCTTCGTCGACATCTCGACAGCCATGACTTCCGTTTTCTTTTATATTGTTTTACCCACAAAAAGTTAATTATATATGAAAAAATCTTTACTCCTTTTGTCATTAGTTTTTGCCTCTTTCGCCAATGCGCAAGATTGTAGCAAAATTTTTATCTCTGAATACGTTGAAGGATGGTCCAACAACAAGGCTTTGGAAATTTATAACCCAACGGCAAGTCCTGTGAATTTAGCTGGATACGTAATTGCACGTTATTCAAATGGTTCAACATCTGCACAAGTTAAAAATGCAGTGCAATTAACAGGTACAGTTGCACCTTACAGTGTTTATGTTGCTGTAATCGATAAACAAGATCCAAATGGCACTGGTCAAGAAGCTCCAGTTTGGGATTCATTAGCTGTGCGTGCCGATGGTTTTTATGCACCAGATTACAATACAAGTAATGCAATGTATTGGAATGGTGATGATGCTGTGCTATTGTTGCAAGGTACTTTGACATCAGACCCGAATCAGGTTTTGACAACTATTGCAGGGATGACAGTGATCGATATTTTTGGAAAAATAGGTGAGCAACCAACAAACGATCAAGGAACAACTTCTCCAGCAGGTGGCTGGTCTACTGATTTCCCTTATACAGGAATGGTTGGTGTTATTGTTTCACAAGACCACTCTTTAATTCGTAAATCAACGATCAAAAAAGGAGAAACAAGCCCAACGATTTCTTTCTTCAATCCTTTGGCTGAATACGATTCAATTCCTGCGGTAGTTGTTCGTTTAGATGCAAACGGCGATACATTGTTCGGAACAAGTGGTAACCCACTCTTGGACGGGAACTGGAATAGCTTAGGAACTCACGCTTGTGATTGTAACCCATTGAGTGTTCAAGAAAATGCGAAAGAAGTTTTGAGTATTTATCCAAACCCTTCAAAAGGAACATTCCTAATCAAAGGATTGGCTGAAATCAATTCAATTGTTGTGGTAAATGCTTTGGGTCAAAAAGTGAAAAGCATCAATGTAAAAGGTGCAAAATCTACTTCGTTTGAAATCGAACTGAAAGGTGTTTATTTCGTTCAATTAGAAACTACTTCTGGCGAATTGATTACGAAGAAGGTCATTGTTAAATAGATTTATTTAATTAAAAAAGAGGTCGATTTGGCCTCTTTTTTCATTAAAATTGATTTCATGAGAGAATTATTGGGATTACTAACTCTTCTAGTGTCGTTTTCATCACTTGGCCAAGAATATGTTTTAAAAGGTCAAGTTATTGACGCTTCAAGCGGCGAACCAGTGGTGGGAGCAAAGGTAATAGCGGATAACAAATATAAAGCGATATCGGATTTGGACGGAAATTACACCCTTACATTTCCAAACGAAGGTGAATATCTAATTATAGTTACCATGTTGATGTTTGATACGCAAAAATTTCCAGTGTCAATCGTCGAAACGTTAACCCAATTGGATCTCAAATTAGGGACAAGTCTTGAATTTGAAGAGGTCAGAGTAATTGGCAACTTAATAACAGATAGAAAAACACCAGTTGCCGTTACGAAAATTGATCAAAAACAAATTACAGAAGAGTTGGGGTCGAGAGATCTGCCGATGCTATTGAACGCAACCCCTGGGGTTTATGCTACTCAGAGCGGTGGTGGTGATGGTGATGCTCGTATTAATATTCGTGGATTCGATCAACGAAATATCGGTGTTCTTATTGATGGTGTTCCTGTGAACGATATGGAAAATGGTGCTGTTTATTGGTCCAATTGGTTCGGACTAGATGCCATTACCACTTCATTGCAAGTTCAACGTGGATTGGGAACAACCAAATTAGCTATGCCTTCAGTTGGCGGTTCAATCAACATACTAACTAAAGGTGTTGGAAACAAGGCTGGCGGTATGTTGAAACAAGAATATGGAACAGGTAATTTCCTTCGTACTTCGCTTTCTTATAATTCTGGGTTGAGTCCAAAAGGATATGGATTAACACTAGCAGGTAGTTATAAAAAAGCAGATGGTTGGGTAGATGGAACGAACTCAGAAGGGTTTTTTCTTTATGCCAAAATTCAAAAGAAATGGGGTAAACACTTGACCTCATTGTCTGGATTTATGGCGCCTCAGAACCATGGACAGCGCTCGTATCAGCAACCCATTCGTTATTGGGACAAAGAATATGCTCAGAATTTGGGTATTTCAGTTCCCGATTCAGTGAGTTCACAAAGTATTGACCACGGAATTAGATACAACCAACATTGGGGATACTTTACCAACGATGAAGGAAAAAAAGAAGTTAAAAACGAACGATTAAATTATTACAACAAACCTCAGATTACTTTGAAAGACTTCTGGGTTGTAAATAAGAAATTATCCATTTCGAATATTGCCTATATGTCCATCGGCAGAGGTGGAGGTCAACGAATTAATGCAAGTAGTCCAGTGCTAACCCAGGATGATCAAACGATTGATTGGGACTTTATTATTTCTGATAATCGTGTGACGGACTTTTTTGGAACTCAAGTGCCGAGTTTTGATCAGAATTATTCGCCTGTTTTGTATAAATCGAAAACCATCCTCTATGCATCAGTAAACAATCATTTCTGGGTAGGTTATTTACCCCAATTTACATTCAAACACAACGAAACGTGGAGTTATGCAGGTGGATTGGATTTTAGATATTACGAAGGAGAGCATTACCAAGAGGTAACTGATTTGTTAGGTGGGGATTACTTCGTAAATAAGGCCAACAAAAATGATAAACACGACATGAAGTTTGTCGGAGATAAAATTTCTTTGGCATCTTATTCTAATCATAGAAAAGGATTGGTGTCGTGGATGGGTGCCTTCGGACAAGCGGAATATTCAAAAGGAAGATGGACAGGATTTGTCAACCTATCTGGTATCCAAAACGGATATAAAGGGATTGATTATTTCGTAGAGAAAGAAATTGAAGTAGGTGATACTTTACTTCAAGTCGGAAAATACGATACAGTTTCTTACAACGGCAGAGATTATTATGGTACATCACCAGAAGCCGAATACTCGCAAACGGATTGGAAATATCTTCTTGGTGGAACGGTTAAAGTGGGCGCTAGTTTCGAATTGACAGAGTACTCAAACGTATTCTTGAATTTAGGATACCTTTCTCGAACACCTCAATTCAGTAATGTGATTGACAACAACACGAATAAATTCTTTGGTGAAATCTTAAACGAAAAAATTCAAGCTATAGAAGTAGGATATTCATTCGCCAACAACAAATATGGATTCAACGTGAATGGTTATTTCACGAATTGGCAAAACAAACCTTTCCCCTATGGTGTTTCTGTGCCTGATCCTAATGATCCAACAGAAAACATTCGAATCAACGTAAACGGAATGGATGCTATTCACTACGGTGGAGAAATCGATTTCGCTTATAAGATAAATAAGAAACATTCCTTCGAGGCGATGTTCTCTATGGGTAACTGGGTTTGGAATTCTTCTGAAACTGTCGAAGTTCCTCAATACAATACGACATTTACTTTTGATGCAAAAGGAGTTCATGTAGGTGATGCAGCCCAAACGGTCGTTTCTATTTCTTACCGCTGGGAGCCTTTTAAACGTTTCTATGTGAAACCACAATATCAATTGTTCGATCGTTATTATGCTGATTTCTCTCCTTTCGATTTGCAAGGTGAAAATGGCGGAAAAGAATCGTGGGTTATGCCAACCTACGGTTTATTAAATATGTTTATTGGATATACTTTGCCTGCAAAGAAAAATGCGTTTGTCTTTAATGGCTCAGTAATTAACTTGTTAAATACGAAATACATCTCAGATTCGAGACCTATTCAAGGATCAAAGAATGCTTTTAACGCTTCAGGCGCTCAAGTATTTTTCGGTTCTGGATTGCGGTTCAATATATCTGCAGCTTACCAATTTTAAAATAGAAAAAATGAAAAAAATACTTTTATTATCCCTTTTA
>ERZ1046568.736-NODE-736-length-25752-cov-10.334164_pt1 | contig 25752 bp, 17 predicted proteins | sample MGYA00383092_ERZ1046568 | MGnify/ENA primary metagenome ERZ1046568 (study PRJEB29581, sample SAMEA5548362) | metagenome | biome: marine; feature: coastal; material: water | depth 1 m | study: Short-term variability in the microbial, nano- and picoplankton... | reverse complement strand
AAATTGAGGTTACTTTTGATATTGATGCTAACGGAATCATTAAAGTAAGTGCTACTGATAAAGCTACAGGTAAATCTCAAGATATTCGTATCGAAGCATCTTCAGGTTTAACGGACGAGGAAGTACAAAAAATGAAACAAGATGCTGAAGCGAATGCTGAAGCGGATAAGTTAGTAAAAGAAAAAGCAGATAAGCTAAATGAAGCTGACGCAATGATTTTTCAAACGGAGAAGCAATTAACTGAATTTGGAGATAAAATCTCTGAAGGCAATAAAAAGCCAGTTGAAGAAGCGTTAGAAGAGTTGAAAAAAGCTTATGAAACTAAAGAAGTTGAAACAATTCAACCAGCGTTGGATAAAATCAACGAAGCTTGGAAAGCTGCTTCTGAAGAGATGTATAAAGCACAAGCAGAAGCTCAACAAGCTGAAGGAGCTCCTGCAGGAGATGCTGGAGCACAAGGAGAAGCAACGGAAGAAAATAGTGATGTAGAAGATGTAGACTTCGAGGAAGTTAAATAATCATATTACTATAATAAATTTAAAAGCGACCCGAGGGGGTCGCTTTTTTTATGTTGAAGAAATATTCTCTTTTGAGGTTCTCATTATGAAATCGGAATTTATTTCGTGAATACCATCGAATACCTCAATTTTTAAATATTTCCCAAACAAACGATTTCCTTTGATAGTTTCTTGAGTTATTCTTACATCATTTATATATGGATCTTTATTTCCGTAGGTATATGAGACTTTACTTGTTTTTTTCAAATGTGAAAAATCTTCAGGTTCTAACTCTGAAGGAATACCTCCTGAATGTAATATTAAATGATTGCAATTAATTTTTCTTGCGGCTACCCATCTAGTTGCTATCGAAACACCTTGTGAGTATCCTAAAATAATTAAATTTGGAGGATTTACCTTAATTTCAGATTTATACACCTGATCAACATATGCCAATACATTTTTAGTTTCTTCAATAGTATTCTCTTTTGTTAACCATGAGGCGCCAACATGTTTAAAATCTTTTCCTTGGTAGTACTTGGAAGGCGCTTGGGGTGCAATTACAAAATTTTCTTCGGGGTTTATTTTCGAAAAGTAGTTAATAAAGTACTTGCTTAAATACCCTAAACCATGAAAAACAATCCAAACATTTTTTGTTTTTGTTGTATAGTTATTTAATACGGAATAGGTATTCGAGGATAAATAGATTACACTTTTTTCGGATGCCATTAATAATACGTTTTGTATTTTTACAAAAGTAATCGATTTCTATGAAAAAAAATAAAAAACAGATTTTAGCAGCATGTAATGCTATCTGTAAAGACACACTGATGGAAACTCTAGAGATAGAGTTTATCGATCTTACAGATGAAGTTTTAGTTGCAAAAATGCCCGTAACGAAAAGAGTTCATCAACCAGATGGAGTACTACACGGAGGTGCAACAGTCGCTTTGGCTGAGAGTATTGGAAGTGCAGCCGCTTTTGTTTTTCTGGGGAATAACAATGTAACTGTTAGGGGCTTAGAAATAGCCGCGAATCATATTAAAAGTATAAAAGATGGCTATGTTTATGCCAAAGCAATCGCTTTACATAAGGGAAGAACGACTCAACTTTGGCAAATTAGAATTGAAAATGAAAACGGAGACTTAATCTCTTTAGTTAAATTAACGACTATTACACTGCACAAATAACGATCAATTGGATAACCTACATCTACTAAAAAAAATTGAACAACAGTATGAAAATAATTTACCTTTTGTTCTCTATTCATACCCTGAAAAAGAAAATGTAAATTGTATTTTACAAAAAGATGCTGTATGGTATGATACCGAGTCTTCCTTTGAAGAATATTTTATTTTTTCACCCTTTGACAGTAAAAATAAAGCTATTTGTATTCCTTTAGCAAAAAGTTGTCATTTTGAAACTAATTATTTAAAAACTAATGTTGAGATAAATGAAATTGAGACTTCAGATCACGTTAATGATAAAAAAAGCTATTTAAAATTAGTAGCAGATGCAATTCAAAATATACAATCGCAGAAAGCTACAAAAATTGTAATTTCTAGAAAAAAGGTAGTTCAGTTAAAAGAATTTAACCTTCTTGAATTAATAGAAAGGATGCTAAATTTATACCCTAAAGCTTTTCGATATGTATGGTATCATCCCAGTACGGGATTATGGTGTGGCGCCTCTCCAGAAGTATTGCTCGAAACAGATGGTGATTCATTTCGAACAATGGCACTGGCTGGTACTCAGAAAAATCATCATCGTAAAAAGGTAGAGTGGAATTTAAAAGAAAAAAACGAACAACAAGTTGTTGTGGACTCGATACAAAAAAGTTTAAAAAAAATAACCTCCAACGTAACTATTTCAAATACCTATAATCATAAAGCTGGTTCTCTGATTCATTTAAGAACCGATATAAGTGGAACCATTAAAAAAGCACATACTGGACTAAGGGCTATCATGTCGTTGTTGCATCCAACTTCTGCAGTTTGTGGTTTACCTAAAAATTATGCAAAAACGTATATTTTAGAAAAAGAGAACTACAAACGTGATTTTTATACAGGATTCCTAGGATTTGTTGATGAATCTAAAAACAACTCAAGATTGTTTGTCAATCTAAGGTGTATGAAAATTGAGAATACTACTGCCAATCTCTATCTTGGTTGCGGAATTACGAAGGATTCAGATCCCTTGAAAGAATGGGAGGAAACTTCTCATAAATCACAAACAATGCTCCAAGTAATCTCATCGATGATATAAAGTATTATTCTTTTACTATTTGTATTTTTACACCAATGAAATATTCATCAAAAAAATTATCTCAATTAATTACTCAATTATGTATATCAAGAGGGATAGAAAATATTATCATCTCTCCAGGTTCTAGAAACGCTCCGCTAACTATTGGTTTTTCAGAAAATAAAAAGTTCTCTTGTTTTAGTATTGTTGACGAACGATGTGCTGCTTTTTTTGCACTAGGTATAGCTCAACAGCTCAATAAACCAACTGTTTTAGTTTGTTCATCAGGATCAGCATTATTAAATTACTATCCAGCAGTATCGGAAGCATTTTACAGTGACATCCCTTTAGTTGTGATATCTGCAGATAGGCCTTCAAGTTTAATTGATATAGGAGACGGTCAGACAATAAGACAAGAAAATGTTTTTGAAAATCATATTTTAGAGAGTTGTAATTGCATAGAGGGAGATGATTGCATTAGTTTTAATCAAATACTAGTTTCTTCAGCCTTAAATACTGCTATTGAAAAGAGTGGTCCTGTTCATATAAATGTTCCATTTTCAGAACCTTTATATGATACCTGTGATTTGTTATCTATTGAAATTAATGATGATAATCAAGTAAAAAAGGATTCTACTTTAACAAACGATGTATCCTTTTTTGCGAAAAAATGGAACACCTCAAAGAAAAAATTAATATTGATAGGTGTTCATTATTTCAATAGATTGGAAGGGGCTTTTTTAGAGATTTTAGCAAAAGATGAAAGTGTTCTAATTTTAACTGAAACTACCTCTAATCTACATCATAAAAATATAATCAACTCCATAGATCAATTAATAACTCCTTTTGATGATATTGATACTGAAAAGTTTCAACCAGACATTCTTTTAACCTTTGGAGGAATGGTGATCTCAAAAAAAATTAAAGCTTTATTAAGAAAAAACAAGCCCCAAGAGCATTGGCATATCGACACAAAAAAAGCATTAGACACTTATTTTTGTTTAACTCATCACTTTAAAACGACTCCCACTCTTTTCTTTAAGCAATTTTTACCATTAACCATTAAGTTGACCAGTACTTATCAATCCTTTTTTATTGATAAAAGGAACGATAGGAGAAAAAAACATGCGATTTACATAGATCAAATTGGTTTTTCTGATTTATATGTTTTTTCGAAGTTAATTAACTCATTGCCTTCTAATATTAATTTACAGTTGAGCAATAGCTCCACCATTCGATACGCTCAGCTTTTTAATTTTAAAGAAAACATAGCGGTATTTTGCAATAGGGGCACCAGCGGAATCGACGGCAGTACCTCTACAGCAATTGGCGCAGCTGTAGCAACTGAAAAAGAAACCGTATTTATTTCAGGAGATTTAAGTTTTTTATACGATAGCAACGCGCTTTGGAATAATTACATTCCTTTAAATTTTAAAATTATTATCATTAATAATGGTGGTGGTGGTATTTTTCGAATACTGCCTGGAGAAAAAAACACGCCAAACTTTGATGCATTTATAGAGACTAAGCATAACCTTTCAGCTGAGTATTTATCTAAAATGTTTAATATTAAATATTTTGTTGCAACTACCAAAAGAGAGTTAGAAAATGCATTACCACTCTTTTATGGTAAACAAAAACAGCCCCATTTATTAGAAGTTTTCACACCTGGTTCTTTAAATGATCAAGTACTTTTGGATTATTTTGAATATCTAAAATAATTTTATCGTTAGTTTAAAATTTATATTGATAATAGCGTTTATATTTGCGAGATGTTTGAAATAGGAAAATATACAACTTTAAAAATTTTAAGAGAAACAGAACCTGGCCTTTATCTTGGTTGCGATAGCGAAGCTGAAGAAGTTATTTTACTACCCCATAAATATAAACCAGAATCTTATGCAATCGGAGATGAACTAAAAGTGTTTATATATTTAGACTATGAAGAGCGACCAATTGCAACAACGCTCGAGCCTTTCGTTCAGCTTCATAGTTTTGGATTTTTAAGATGCGCGGATGTTACTAAGCACGGTGCATTTATGGACTGGGGTCTAGAAAAGCATTTATTTGTTTCTTTCAAAGAACAGGCCAGACCTATGAAAGTAAATAATTGGTATATCGTTTATTTATATTTAGATGAACAAACTAACCGACTCGCTGGATCTAGCAAAACCAATCAGTTTTTACAAAACGATCGTATCACGGTAGAAACTTTTGACGAGGTAGAAATTTTGGTAACTCATCTAACAGAGAAAGGCGCTAATGTAATTATAAATGGACAACACAAGGGGCTTATTTATATGGAGGATATTTTTGAAGATTTAAGAACAGGTGATCGCTTAAAAGCTTACATAAAAAAAATAAGAGACGACCACAAAATAGATGTTGTTCTTCAAAAGCAAGGTTATCGTAGTATTGAGCCTAACGCTCAATATATTTTGGACGAACTTAAAACAGCTGGAGGGTTTTTGTCAATAAATGATAAATCTTCACCAGAAACTATCAAAGAATTACTTGGATTAAGTAAAAAAAGCTTTAAAAAAGCAGTTGGTAGTCTTTATAAAGATCGTTTAATACTTTTTAAAGAGGATGGTATAGAATTGGTGTAATGTTATCTTTTAAATAACTTTAAGACATATTTTTTTTGACATCATATAACGCCTATCTTCGTAAACATATCAACATTATTGTAGGTGAATTTTAATAATAAAACATTATGGGTGACCGGTGCTTCCTCAGGAATTGGGAGAGCCTTCGCTATTGAATTATCTAAAAAAAAATGCCAATTAATACTTTCTGCTAGAAACGAAGAATCGTTAGAGGAAGTCTCAAAAATATGTAATGTAAATGGTAGTTCAACGCTAGTGATTCCCTTTGATCTTGCAGATGAAAAAAGTATTGATCTCGCTGCTAATAGTGTTATCGATAAAAAATTAAATATAGATGGTTTGTATCATTTTGGAGGTATTAGCCAACGTTCTATTGCAAGTGAGACTAAGTTGACTGTAGATCGAAAGATATTTGAAGTTAATTTTTTTGGAACGATAGCGCTTACAAAAAAAATATTACCAATTTTGTTGAAAAATCGAAAATCACAAATAGGGGTAACAACTAGTATAGTTGGTAAATTTGGATTTCCATATCGGTCTTCCTACGCTGCTACTAAACATGCATTACATGGTTTTTTTGAGAGTTTAAGGTCAGAAAATAAGGAAAATGGCATGATCGTGTCAATGATTATACCTGGAAGAATTAAAACTAATATTTCAAAAAATGCTATCGATAAAGAAGGGAACTCATATAATGTAATGGACCCAGGTCAAGATAAAGGTAAAACGGCTGAAAGTACAGTGAAAATAATTATTCATAATCTAGAAAGGGAGAAAAAAGAAATTTTAGTGGGAGGTAAGGAGATTATAATGGTTTATATACGCAGATTTTTGCCAAGATTATATTATTATTTGTCAACTAAAATTAAGCCTTTTTAAAAAAAACTATGAAGATTAACGGAATACAGCAACTTGGAGTTGGAGTTACAGATATTGAGGAAGCTTGGAATTGGTATCGAAGATTTTTTTCTATGGATATTCTAATGTTTGATGAAGAAGCCGTTGCTGAACTGATGCTAGCACACACCGATGGAAAACCTAGAAAAAGACATGCTATTTTAGCTTTAAATCTTGAGGGAGGAGGTGGTTTCGAAATTTGGAAACATACAGGTAAAAATCCAACACCTATCGATTTTGAAATTCAATTAGGAGATTTAGGAATTAATATTGGAGTCCTAAAATGTCAGAATTCAGAAATTGCATATCAACAATACGCTGCTGCTGGGTTAAACATATTAGGTGAAATCACTTTAGACCCCAATGGTAATAAACATTTTTTTTTAAAAGACATCTACAATAATATTTGGGAGATTAAAGAACATTCTGAAGTCTTTAAAAAAGAAAAAGCCGTTAATGGAGGTGTTTTCGGATCCATAATAGGAGTAAGCAGTATCGATGAAAGCTTAGTAGTATATCGAGATATTTTAGGATATAACGAAGTTGTTTATGATCAAACAGGAATTTTTAACGATTATAAATCTATTCCAGGTGGTGATAAAGAGTTTCGGAGAGTTTTATTAAGACATTCAGATGTCAAACATGGTGCATTTAGTAGCCTTTTTGGAAAATCTGAGATAGAATTAATTCAAGTTTTAAATCGGAAATCAAGGAATATTTATGAGGGTCGAATCTGGGGAGATCCAGGATTTATCCATTTATGTTTTGATATTAATGATATGGATACTTTAAGAGAAAAAGCAAAACACTTAGGTTTTCCCTTTACAGTTGACAGTGCAAAAGCAATGGATACGTTTGATATGGGTGATGCAGGAGGAAATTTTGCCTATATTCAAGCACCTGAAGGGACCTTAATTGAATTTGTTGAAACTCACAAAATACCTCTTATTAAAAAAATAGGTTGGAACATCGACTTCCGTAAACGCGGCAACCACCCATTACCAAGATGGATATTAAGTTTATTTAAATTTAAAAGAGTAAAATAAAATCGTATTAGTTTTTTACTAACAGATTCGACAATGCACTGTCTAATTTTTTATATTTAAAATTAAATCCAATTGCGATTAATTTATCAGCCGCTATTTGATTTCCATTAGTCAAAGTTTCGGAGAGTTTTCCAAAAGCAAAATTCAATAAAATAGTAGGAATTTTTACTCTTAGTACTCGCTTGTCCAGTATTTCAGCAATTTTTGTATTTAGCTCTAAATATGACGTATAAGCTACTGGGGCGACGGCATTGTATGGACCTATATATTTTTTGTCGTTAATTGAATTGCTAATTATAGCAATCAGATCGTCTATATGTATCCAGGGAAACGATTGTTTTCCTGTTCCAATTAATGGTAATATTCCAAATTTTATAGGTAGTTTAATTTTTTCTAAAGCACCTTGATATTTAGTCAGTACAATTCCTGTCCTTATTAAAACTGTACGAATATTTAATTCATTAAAACGTTGCGCTTCTTTTTCCCAATCAACGCAAAGTTTAGCTAGAAAATCAATTCCACACCTATCGTCTTCTTTGAAAATAAGAGACGATTTTTTTGTACCATAATAACCTATAGCAGAAGAACTTATAAAAAAATCAATTAAAATATTATTTTTCTTTACGGTTTCAAAAAGAAATCTTGTTGAAAGAATGCGACTGTCATAAAGAATTCTTTTTCTTTTACTTGTCCATTTACCTTTAGCAATATTGGCACCTGTTAAATTGATAATTCCAGACACCTCTTTAAAAGCTTTAAGATCAATATAATTATTCTTAATATCCCATAAGAAAACATTTTTATCTTTACTTTTTTTCCTACTTAGTAGGTTAACTGTAACGCCTTCTTCGCGTAATCGATTCTTTAAATGAGAACCAATTAGACCTGTTCCTCCAACTATTAGTATTTTCAATTTTCAACTGTTTTGTGTTGATTTAATTTTTTTAAGATGTTTCTGGGAACCCCATCTTTATGCAAGGTGATACTGATAGTTTTTAACCGTATATAGGCATCACTAAAATAAACATAGCCTCCATATTTTGTTGTTTTTTCATCAGAACCCCAACTATTTTTAACCTTATAATAATTATTCCCTTTTTGGTCTTCAACTTTACCTGTAATATGCATAAGGTGATCATCAGTAGTATTGTAATTTTCAAATTCCTGTTGACGATATTCTTGAGTAATTTCTTTTTCAGGATAAATACTGCGAAGTGCTTCTAGGTTATTTGATTCTTTTTCAGGAACAACAGCTATTCCATTCTTTGATGAAAACGTTTTTTCACTAACATCACAATCAATTCCAATAGTAAAACCTTCCTTTAGAGCATGATCTATAGTATGAACTAACTCTTCTATAGGTAAGTTAATAAAACTACCATTACTAAAATTATCGGGAATATTTAAAATAAATTCACTGTAGAATGGCTCATGACTAAACGAGGTAATATTTATGTAGTCCTCGGGTTGTATATTGTATACCTCTGCAAATTGTTGTGGAGTATATTTTTTGTTATGATAATAAAATTCAGTAATATTTTCTCCAAGATACACATCTAAAATAGAATTAAAAGCTTCTTTCCATTTTGGATCTAATGTTCTCCCTGGATTTTTGATATAGGTATCTAGCATTGAAGATAAGATAGATGCCATTTCTGAATGATTGTGTTTTGTTTTACCTCCCAGTAAACCGCTATATACCTCAGCGGGTACCAGACCATAATCTCTAATGCTATTTAAAACATCATGTGCTAAACCACCTTCGCTGAATTGGGCTTTTCCCTGCCTATAAACATAATTACTAGCCTTTACTGGATACGTATTTCGTACATTATACATTTCAGAAATATTGACATACTCACCCGTAAGTCTAATAATTTCGGACTCTATAAATGAAGAAGTTGAAAAACTCCAACAAGTCCCTGTATTTCCTTGACTAATTACAGGTGTCGAATCAATGTTAATTAGATCGGTAAACTGATAATTCTCTTGGGCAGTGCCCCATAAGTTACTTAATAGTACACCAAAATATAAAAGTATTTTTTTCATTATTTTATTTGTTGATTTTGAACATAGATAACGGTCCGTCGTTGTTTGTAACTACTAGTACCTTATGATCATCCATATCAATTAGTTCTGAATTCTTAGAATCTCCATGAATAATAATTCCAGTTGTAGCGTTTTTTAGAACCTCAAAGTTTTTGTTACGGGTATTATATTTTAGTACGGTGCCAATAGAGGCATCATAACGAGTAGTTTCTACTTCGGTTGCATATAGATTTCCAATAGCGATTATTTCAGGATTTTGATCTTGATCTATGTCGGTACTTAAAAAGTCCATGATTGGCGAAAACTGAGCTTGTCTTGGCAATGGTATTTCTTTAAAATTTCCATTTCCTTCATTCAGTAAACAGATACTACTAAGAGTTTTGATTTCATAATGCAGGGCATTGGCTAGTTTGTCTTCCCCCATAATATCTTGAAGATTGGCTTCTGCAAAAGAGATAAAGTTTTTAAATTTTTCTGCAATAAAAGGCATTTGTTCTGAGGAACACTGTCTTCCTCTCATAGGGACTAATTCTCCCTTATAATCTTTTGAAAAAACAATATCAAAAGTCCCGTTTTTATCAAAATCATCACAAAAAAGGTGTAAAGGTTTTTTAGTACTTGCTTTAAATTTAGAATTGAGACCTAGATTTCCAAACAAGTAATCCTCATCACCATCATTATCTATATCCAACGCTTCAACACTAAACCATATCCCTTCGGTACCCTTCAATATATCTAACTTGGCATGTTCAAAATAACCATTATTATTATTGTATATTTTAATAGGGCTCCACTCAGCGGTTACAATTAAATCTTTATCTCCATCCATATCGTAATCTGAAAATATGGCATCGGTAACCAATCCAGCTGTTAATAAATCTGGAGCTAGTAGTTTTGTTCGATCAATAAACATTCCATTATCATTGATCAAAAGCTGTGACTTAGGAGAGTACGGATATTTGTCGGGAATTACTCGAGCTCCAATAAACAAATCTAAATCTCCGTCGCCATCTATATCGTTGGCAATTACTGTTTGGTTACTGGTATTGTTTTTTGGGATATTAGTAGATCTTGAAAATTTTCCATTACCGTCATTATTGTATAGTCTGTCTTGGTATTTAGAATTGTTTTCGTCAAAGGCAGCACCCCCGCTGGTTATGTATAAATCGCTGTCTCCATCTTGATCATAATCAAAAAATAAAACCCCTAAATCTTCAAAAGCTTTATCAAACTCCCAGATAGAATTCGTATCGAGGTTAAATTTCCCATTTTTTGTTTGAATGTAGAGTTCTCCAGCTTGTCCTGCAGCACCTCCTACATAAAAATCGGTTAGACCATCATTATTGACATCTGCTTTATCTATAAAGGGGCCATTTTGAGATTGTGAGTAGGGAAGAAGAACTTGTTTTTTAAAATCATTGATCTCGTCTTCGGTATGCACGTAGGTTATTTGATAATTATCAGATGCTATTTTTTCTGTAAAAATATTTTGAGGTGTGGAGGTTTTAGGGTTAGATTTATAAACCTCATCATACCCAATTTCATATTCTTTATTGACCTCGAGATCATCAAAAGTTGAAGTCGATCTGTCTGGCCATTCAATAATCATTCTAGGTATTCTTTGTGCTTCTCCAATCCCTAAAACTATTTTGTAACCCATGGAAGAAAGGTATCCTCTCGCCGGATAGTGTTCGTGATAAACGGTATGATTTTCAAATGGTAATGAAATTTTTGTTCCAATTCCAAAAGGATTTTTATCAGGCCCTTTTAAATTAATAACGATGGTGTTTCCAATTGATTTTTCTTCACTTTTATTTTCAAATATAGCAGCAGGTGCATCCATATTATTCATTACTAAATCTAAATCTCCATCATTATCTAAATCTGCGTAAGCAGCTCCGTTGGAATTAAATTCTGTAAAATCAATCCAATTTTTTGAAACATTTTTAAAATGTTCTTCGCCTTCATTTTTATAAATTTCGTTCGGAGTGATAACAGAAGTCACCACTTCTAAATATTCATCTAATGTTAGTTTTCTATTAATTATTTTTTCCTTTGCATAAACTTTTTCCTTGATATCATTATCGTTCAAATTTTCTTTAATACCATTTGTGATAAACAAATCTTTATTACCATCTAAATCTATATCAAAAAATAGAGGAGCCCAACTCCAATCTGTTTTATCAATTCCCGCATATTGCCCAATATCACTAAATGAAGCATCTCCATTATTAATTTGTAAGGTATTTAACATGTATTGATGATGAAACCCAGAACTAACAAGTGCGTTAAATTTATTAGAATCCATGGATGCCATAAAAACTTTAGATTTGACATGATCGTTAGGTGTCATATCTGTAACATAAATATCTAAATTCCCGTCATTGTTTACGTCGGTAACCTCACTTCCCATACTGAAGTAGGTAATATGTTTTAAATTTGGTTCAGCTTTATTGGTAAATGTTTTATTACCATTATTAAGGTACAATAAATCCGGAAGCATATAATCGGAACAAATATAGAGGTCGGGGAAACCATCTTTATTAAAATCTCCAACACTGACACTATTCTTATATCCAAAATTAGATAAATTAGCTGCTTTAGTTTTTTCTACAAATTTTCCGTCAATATTTTCATAAAAACGGTCGGTCATCAGAATCCCTTTATTGACTTCTGCTGCTAACTTTTTTAAGTTTTTAGCTTTTCCATTTCTTTTTTCAGTAGGTGGATGGTTGGCTAGGTAAAGGTCTAAATCACCATCTAAATCATAATCAAAAAAAGCAGATTGCACACTGAATTCTGTGCTGTTTAATCCATATTTTCCTGCTTCCTCTTTAAAGGTTCCATCCCCATTATTTATAAACAATCTATTTCTTAAATATTTTTCTTCACTGTAAGGTCCTGCTTTACAAACATAGATATCTAAAAAGCCATCGGCATTAATATCGACCATATTCACGCCAAATGACCAACCGTAATTTTCTTTTGAAATTCCGGATTCTTCTGTTACATCCTTGAACTTAAAATCACCTGTGTTAAAATAAATTTTATCTTTTGATCCATTTCCAGCTAAATAAATATCAGGTAAACCATCATTATTTAAATCACCTAAAGCGACTCCACCGCCATTATAAATTTGCGGATAGGACTTATGGTTTTTGAATTCTGTTTCCTTAATGGTATTCACAAAGTCAATACCAGTTTTATTATTATCTACAAGGGTTAAATAGGTTTCGTTGGTATTGTTTGGATTTAACTTTGTAGTTGTAGCTCTTTTTAAATCTTTTACTTTTAACACGTTAGTTAGCGTACTTTCTTTTTTTTCTGATTCAGATTTACAAGCAATTAACAAGGTAATTGTCAAAAAGATAATAGATAGATATTTCATGATAATTATTTAAAAATCATTTGGGTTCTAAGGTATATATTTTAAAATTATTTTAATAATAATTATCTGTAATTTATAGTTTCAAAAAAAGTATTTATTTACACAAATTATCTTTTTTATGTGAACAAAAGATTATTTATGAAGTCTTTTCTATCTTTACACTAAATTATTAAATATGAAGTCTCCTAATTGGATTACTCAAAAAAAATATACCGACATAACTTATAAAAAATGTAATGGAGTAGCAAGAATTGCATTCAATCGTCCAGATGTGCGTAATGCTTTTCGACCAAAAACTACCAGTGAATTGTTGGATGCTTTTAATGATGCTCAAGAAGATACCGCTATTGGAGTAGTTATTCTGTCTGCTGAGGGGCCTTCCTCTAAAGATGGCGTTTATAGTTTTTGTAGTGGCGGTGATCAAAAGGCAAGAGGTCATCAAGGGTATGTTGGAGATGATGGTTATCATCGACTTAATATTCTAGATTTACAACGAATGATTCGTTTTATGCCTAAGGCAGTAATTTGCGTAGTACCTGGCTGGGCAGTAGGAGGAGGGCACAGTCTTCATGTAGTATGTGATTTGACCTTAGCCAGTAAAGAACATGCTATATTTAAACAAACCGACGCAGATGTAACTAGTTTTGATGGGGGCTACGGGAGTGCTTATCTTGCGAAGATGGTTGGGCAGAAAAAGGCACGAGAGATATTTTTTCTCGGAAGAAATTATTCTGCTCAAGAGGCTTATGAAATGGGAATGGTCAATGCTGTTATTCCTCATGTCAACCTGGAAGATACTGCTTTTGAATGGGCACAAGAGATATTAGCTAAATCACCGATTTCTATTAAAATGTTAAAGTTTGCAATGAATCTCACTGATGATGGAATGGTTGGTCAGCAAGTATTTGCAGGTGAGGCAACACGTCTTGCCTACATGACAGAGGAGGCTAAGGAAGGTCGAGATGCTTTTTTAGAAAAAAGAAAACCAAATTTTATAAAAAAATGGCTCCCTTAACGTTTTTTATAAAAAGCACCTGTAAAATTAAAACCAACTATATTTTTATTCACCCAATAGGTTCTGTCTATCGTAATTTTGGAAAATCATTTGGGCTTACTTCGTTCATCATTTCGTAAACTTTTTCAAAAACATCTTCTACTTGTGGTTTTGAAAAATAATCGCCATCCGTACCATAGGCAGGACGATGTTGTTTAGCAGTTAAGGTTTGAGGTTTGCTATCCAAGTATTGGTAGCCATTTTGTATATCCAAAATGTTTTGCATGATATAAGAGGAAGCTCCACCGGGTACATCTTCGTCGACAACAAGCAGCCTATTTGTTTTTGCAACACTTTTTACAATATCTTTATTTAAATCCAAGGGCAATAATGTTTGGATATCTATCACTTCCGCATTTATCCCAACTTCTTGTAATTCTTTTGAAGCCTCTTGAACAACTCGCAAAGTACTTCCATAGGAAACCAAAGTTATATCAGTTCCATTTTTAACAGTCTCAACAATTCCAATGGGTGTAGTTATTTCAGTTAGGTTAGTGGGCATTTTTTCTTTCAAACGATATCCGTTTAAACACTCGACTACGAGTGCTGGTTCGTCCGTTTTTAAAAGTGTATTATAAAAACCAACTGCTTTAGTCATGTTTCTAGGAACCAGTATATACATTCCACGTAACAAATGAACCAATCCTCCCATTTGAGAGCCACTGTGCCAAATGCCTTCCAATCGGTGACCACGAGTTCTTACGATTAGGGGTGCTTTTTGCTTCCCGTTAGTACGGTATCTCACTGTTGCTAAATCATCACTCATAATTTGCAAACAGTAAAGAATGTAATCTAAATATTGAATTTCGGCAATAGGACGTAACCCTCGCATCGACATCCCAATTCCTTGCCCCAATATAGTAGCTTCTCTAATTCCTGTATCGGTAACACGAATTTCTCCAAATTTACTTTGAAGCCCTTCTAGGCCCTGGTTTACGTCGCCAATTGTTCCGCTATCTTCTCCAAAAATTACCACCTCAGGATATTTTGTTAAAATTGCATCAAAATTATCTCTAAGTAAAATTCTGGCATCTACAGCTTCTGATGACTCCTCATAGTTTGGTTTAACTTCCTGAATGGTTAAAGCATTATCATTAGCTTCTGAATATAAATGAGCGCTGTATTTAGGTTCTATTAATTCAAAATAATTTTCAATCCAATCTCGTAATTGTTCTTTTTCAACCGATTTTTCTCCAATTAAATAACGAAGTGTTTTTCTAGCAGCACCTATAATTTCTCTACGTAAGGGCTCTTTTCTGGCATGTAAAGCTGAGGAAATGGTATCTATAAAGGCCTTATTAGCACTTTTTTCTGCTGCGTTATTGATGAGTGTTAACGCTTCTTTTTGTTCATCAATTTGTGGTTTTAAAAAAGCTTTCCATGCGGCATTTTTTCCTTCTCTAACTTCTTTTTTTATTGTTTTTTCAATAATTGTTAATTCTTCTTCAGTAGCTAGGTTGCTCTCCACGATCCACTGTCGCATTTTGACATTACAATCATGTTCTTTCTCCCAGTTTAATCTATCCTTATCCTTATAACGTTCATGCGATCCACTCGTTGAATGTCCTTGTGGTTGAGTAAGCTCATTAACATGTATAAGCACAGGAACATGTTCTTCTCTGGCTATTTTTGAAGCTTTTTGATAGGCCTCTACCAAATTCGGATAATCCCATCCACGAACTTTTATAATTTCATATCCATTAGAATCCTCTGATCTTTGAAATCCTTTTAAAATTTCTGAAATATTTTCTTTGGTGGTCTGATATTTAGCGTGGACAGATATTCCGTAATCATCATCCCATACATTCACTACCATAGGTATTTGAAGTACTCCTGCAGCATTGATTGATTCCCAAAACAACCCTTCACTAGTACTTGCATTTCCAATTGTGCCCCAGGCTACCTCGTTTCCGTGTGAAGAAAAAGAAGTGTGGTTTTCTAAGCCTTTTTGATTTCTGTAAATTTTTGAAGCATGCGCTAAACCAACCAATCTTGGCATTTGTCCTGCTGTTGGTGAAATATCTGGACTACTATTTTTTTGGTTCGCTAAATTTTTCCATGAATTATCATCATTTAAACTATGCGTTGAAAAATGACCTCCCATCTGTCTTCCGGCGCTCATAGGGTCAGCTTTGTCATCGGTATGTGCATATAAACCTGCGAAAAATTGTTGGATGGTTAATTTGCCTATCGCCATCATAAAAGTTTGGTCTCTATAATAACCACTCCTCCAATCACCATTTTTAAATGCCTTTGCCCAAGCTAGTTGAGGTACTTCCTTTCCGTCTCCAAAAATTCCAAATTTCGCCTTCCCAGTTAAAACTTCTCTTCGACCAAGATAACTGCATTCTCGACTAGTTACAGCAATTTTATAATCACTTAAAACTTCTTTCTTAAAATCTTCGAATGTTAATTTGTTATTTGTTTCAGAGTTCGTGTGCATATTTTTTTTTCAACTTAATTAGTGTACAAAAATAGTAAAAAACAAAATTTTATACAATTTTCATATATACATGAAAATAAATATCAATTCTTAAATTATATTCCCTTTTGAGAGCCAAAAAATATGATATTTTAATTTTTTTAGCGTCCAGGTAAATTATTCAACAAAAAAAAGTCCTTGTGAAAAAAATAATACCACTAAAAATCAAATTATAAAAAGTTAATCGTTTAATACCATTTTCTTGTAAACAAACCAAAGAGTGTTTTAAGGTCAAGTGTAACGATGAATCGTATCTTTTGATCATATCGAGGTTGTGCTATTTCCCAACCTAGGTTTGAGTATACTGGAAAAAATAATTCAAAATAATCTTCAACCAAACTCAGACGTATTCCACTGTCATAAACAACTTCAGTTCCTTGATTTTTATTATTTATCCAACCTAAATCTCCATAGGCTTGGATCCATCTCCAAATAGTAGTACTAACGTTAAGGGTAGTCATCCAGGTATTTGAAAATGCTGGTTGTAGTTTTGATTTAAAACCACCTTCAGCGATAATTAATTGCTGGCTAAATAAACCAGCAGCATCACTTCTTCCATAATAATTAAAATCAAATAAATAATCTGTGGGTCGGTCTAAAGCAAAACTAAAATAATCGTCATCTAGTTTAGTTTTATTTTTAATAAAGATACCAGTAAACAGACGGACATCGATTTTACGATTATTATTAAATAATTTTCTATAATTTAAGGTAGTTGAAATTTTACTAAAATCAGCAGATACCTGATAATCAACAACGGCCTTATAATAATTAATTAAATTTGGATTGGAATATATATAATTGATGTCAAAAACACTATAGTTAGGAGATTCTAGTGCTACTGTTGGATTTTTATCTCGGTCTACTGTAATGTTTCTAACATTAATTATGTGTTTTTTATTGTTTCTTAAATCGTTACTATCTCTAAAGCCTACTGAAGCAAAAGGACTAAATCTTTTATAAAACAATCCACTGTCGTAGGAATAATAACTTCCGGAAAAACCAAGTCTATAAAAATATAAATTTCCAAACTCAGGCATTTCTTTATACAATACAGACCCACTACCAACCAATGTATTTGATTTTAATCCCCACATAGGAGTTATTTTATATTGAAAAGGTTTTCTTAAAACAGCTTTATTATAAAACATAGAACCAATTGTTATACCATCATAAATATTATAATTATAAGCGGGCATTATAAAAAGCTGATTGTACCGCGGATCCTCTACATCCTTAAAAAGTCGAACTTGAAATGGTTTGTTGGTGAGTCCTTTTATTTTCTTGTAATTATTTCTTTGATTTATTTCCGGAATTTCACCTTCAAAATTTACTGCAATTCTTTTAATATTTTTAGCAGGCATTTTTACAGTAACCAAAGAGTCAAAAGGATCAAGCCATTTCTTGAACATAATATTTTGTTTATTGAGACCGTAAATTGAAACAGGAAGGGCCGTGTTTTTTTTATGGACAATATCAATTTTTAAAGAGTCTTTTGAAGACACTAGATTTTCTAATTTAAAATCAATACTACTCCGATTATCAATATAATCTTCAAAAAACCAATCAATTGGTTTGTCTGTATTTCTTTGTAAATATTGTTTAAAATCTAAAGCTGTAATTGGGCTTAATTTATTTTCTACATAAAACTCTTTGATGGAACTTAATACAGGTTCTTTGCCAACATATGCAGAAAGATAAACCAATCCGGTACCTGCATGATAGTCACTAGCGATGTCTTTATTAAATTTTAGTAATGAATCTTTAGCAACCGTATTTTTTTGATGAAGGTTATACTTCGCCATATTCATATATAGAAAAGGATACTGTTCATTAAAGGCTAATTCGGAGGCATGAAAAATTTTTAAGATCCAAAGATTACTCAAATTGCCCATTAGTTTCATATCTGGATAATAGGTTTCTATGTAATGAATCATTAAATAGACTTGAAATGCACCAATTAGCCAATGATCTTTTCGAGGATTAACAGAAAGGGTGTTTTCGAGGTAGGTTCGAGTCATTATTTTTAACATTTCAATATCATACTCAAAACCTTCAGGGAACGGGCTAATAAACTCAGGTAATAAATTTAAACCATAAACAGGATTCCGCTCATAGTCTATCTCGCTAATGACCATTTTATCATAGGGATACTCACCTAGATTTTGATCTAAAAAATGAGTGATTCGGTCAATTGTTAATGCCTGTGATATTGACGATACATTTTTGTGACTATGATTTGTCGAAATAATAAATTTATCGGTTTCTAGTGTTTGATAGTTAGAAACTTTCAAAAATTGCAATTTCACATTCATTCTGAGGTCGCCCTCTAGTTGGGTCACCTTTATTTTGTTATCAATACTTTCTGATACTATATTTAAATCGGTGATTAATTGATAATGTTCTGGAGTCTTAAACTTAATTTTAAAAGTACTAGGAGTGAGGTACAAATCGTTTAAATCTTTATTGCTATAAATCTGCCACTTTTGGTCAAATACCGCTGGAGCTAAATACCAGTACCTGATTTTAATTGCTCCGTCTTTAGTAATTCCATACCGCGTAAACTTATCGTCGGGTAAAATAATTTTGTATTCTAATTTTAGAGTGTATTCCTCACCAGGCAATAGTTTTTTGTCCAGCTCTACTTTGACGAGATCCAATTGACTGCGCCTTTTCCAATCCAAAGGTTCATCGATGCTGTTGTTGATTCTTATTATTTGAGTATGCCCTCTATTTTTATTATTCTCAAAATGGAAAGAGGCTTGATAGTTTTCAGCAAATCTTTTTGCAAGAGGAGTGTTTTTACTTGAAAAACTATTGGCCCAATCGTTCAAATAAATTTCATTTAAGATGGAATCAGAATTATTTTTATAAATTAATTCTTGTTCAATTACTATAGTTTTTGATTCGGGTACTAGCGTTGCATTAATATTGATTTGATGTTGCGCGTGGACCAGCGTAACAATTAAAAAAAATACAAATGATATGTACTTTTTTAAAAACAATTATATTTTTAAAATTTTTTGAACACCATTAAGTTCGTCTGACATTAAGTAATAAAAACCACTTTTTAAGTCTGAAGTGTTAATTTCGGTCATTTCATTATTATAACTAGTGACTGTTTTTATTTTTTGACCAAGTACATTGAAAAGATGAATAGAAATTTTATCAAAGGAAGAATTTTTTAATTTAAATAGTAAATTATCGGTAACAAGTGTGTTGTTTATAATTATGTTTTCTATAAATGAAACGTCTTGATTATTGAGTATAAATTCTTTGTTAGTTTCCATTTTCATCACAACTGGAAGATGATCACTCATACTATATAATTGGTTTCTTAACGTTTGATTGTATTGTCCAACACAGGTTTCATTACTAATACTCAAATTATAACAATTTGCGTTGTTTCCATACGCTTTATAGCTTTGAGGAATGTACTTTAGTTTTGGGTTTGTTAATACATTCTCAGAAATAGTAATAAAATCAAAACGATCGTCAAGTCCACCACTAGCACCTCCATAAGGTCCTGAGCCAAGTCGAGTACTTTGTGTATGAATGTCTTGATACGTATCATTATTATGCCAATTCCCTGGAGTATTTATAGGATCTACCATTATGATGGCGTTACTTTCATCTATGATCTCCTGATATGCAGGTTCTGCGGATTCGTATACATTGAAATCGCCTGCAAATAATACAAATGAATTAGCATCTAAATTTTCTAAATCGGCAGTAAATTCGTTCACCATTTGTAAACGAAGATTTTCGTTTGAAGATCCTTGACTCGACTTTAAATGCGCAACATAAATATAAATTAAAATTGGATCGGAGGCTTGATCTAAGGTATTTAACTTTAATACATATTTATTAATATCTCTTACAGGTGTTAGCAATATCTCGGATGACTCTAATAAAAATTTATCTTCTCTATAGAACAATAACTGTTGCAACCCTGGGGTGCCCGATTGATTCGCAACAAAATCAGTTCGTGCATAATTAGCTGTGTTGTAGTTGAGTGAAGTATTTAAAATATCATCGGCACCTCCCTCATTTCTTAATTCGCAAACCATGAACAAATCAGGTTCAAAGTCTGTAAGAATATTTCTTAAAATTATGGAGCGCCCCGCTGGTGTGGATTCTGGAAAATTTAATAAATTATAAAACATAGCATTGATAGTTTCCTGTGCAAACGAGCTAAAGCTAGCTAAAGCTATTACAGCGTATAAAATGAATTTCATAATTGGGGATAGTTAATCTTTTTTTTAAAAATTGGGCTCTAAGTTGTACTTTTCATAAAACTTATTTAATATTTCAATAACCTCATCGTCTGTATCAACAATGTTTATTAAATCTATATCTTCTTTACTTATGTTTTGATACGAATCAAGAAGGGTTTCTTTAATCCAATCCACTAAACCACTCCAAAACTTTTTTCCAACTAAAATAATCGGGAATTTACCAATCTTATGAGTCTGTATTAGGGTTATTGCTTCAAATAGTTCATCTAAGGTTCCAAACCCTCCGGGCATTACTATAAACCCTTGAGAGTATTTTACAAACATAACCTTCCTAACAAAAAAATAATCAAAATCAATGCTTTTGTCACTGTCAATATAAGGGTTGTCGTGCTGTTCAAATGGTAGCTCTATATTCAAGCCAACCGAGGTGCCTCCTGCATTATGTGCACCTTTGTTTCCTGCTTCCATGATGCCTGGACCTCCACCAGTAATCACTCCATATCCGTTGTCAGATAGTTTTTTTGCTATGCTCTCAGCCAGTTGATAATATTCATCTTCGGGCTTTGTTCTTGCAGAGCCGAATATAGAAACACAAGGGCCAATTCTACTTAACTTTTCGTATCCATTTACAAATTCTCCCATGATTTTAAAAATCCCCCAAGAGTCATTTGTTTTTACTTCATTCCAATTTTTTGGATTCCTTTCCTTTTTCATATTAAACGATGTTTTTATTGTGAATATTTTTTTAGCCTCGTATTGCTAATGTAATTCTTTTTTAAGAAAGCGAGCCGTGTGACTTTTCTTAACTTTTATGATCTCTTCTGGGGTTCCTTTTGCCAGAACTTTTCCACCACTTTTCCCTCCTTCAGGGCCAATATCAATGATGTAATCTACTGTTTTAATAACATCTAAATTATGCTCTATAATAACTACTGTATTTCCTTTATCAACAATTTTATTTAGTACATTAAGTAAAACTCTAATATCCTCAAAATGCAGACCTGTTGTTGGTTCGTCTAAAATATAAAAGGTATTTCCCGTATCTCTTTTTGATAATTCTGTTGCTAATTTAATCCGCTGTGCCTCTCCTCCAGAAAGTGTGGTTGACTGTTGTCCCAAGGTAATATAACCCAGACCCACATCTTCTATTGTTTTTAATTTTCTATATATTTTTGGAATATTTTCAAACAAAGGACAAGCTTCTTCAATCGTCATGTCGAGCACATCATAAATAGATTTTCCTTTGTATTTTATCTCTAATGTTTCTCGATTAAATCGTTTTCCTTGGCATGTTTCGCATTCTACATAAACATCGGGTAAAAAATTCATTTCAATTACTCGTAAACCTCCACCTTTACAAGTTTCGCAACGCCCGCCAGTTACATTAAAGCTAAATCGGCCTGGTTTATAACCACGAATCATAGCTTCAGGAACCTTTGAAAAAAGATTTCTTATTTCAGCGAATACACCTGTATAGGTGGCAGGGTTTGATCGAGGTGTTCTGCCGATTGGAGATTGATTGATATCGATTACTTTATCGATATGTTTTAAGCCGTCTATTTTATGGTATGGCATGGGTCTTTTTACACCATTAAAAAAATAGGCATTTAGAATGGGATAGAGGGTTTCATTAATTAATGTTGATTTTCCGCTTCCAGATACTCCAGTTATTCCAATCATTTTACCCAAAGGTATTTCTATGGATACATTTTTAAGATTATGCCCTGTGGCTCCTGATAGCTTTAATTTTTTGCCATTTCCCTTTCTTCTTTTTGACGGAATAGTAATTTCTTTTCTGCCATTTAAATAATCAGAAGTTAATGTTTGATGTTTCAATATTTCTTTTGGTGTCCCTTTAGAATCAATGACACCTCCGTGTTTTCCTGCAGCGGGGCCAATATCGATGACATAATCAGCAGCTTCTATCATTTCTTTATCGTGTTCTACGACAATTACGGAGTTTCCAATATTTTTTAGTTTTATAAGCGAATCGATTAACTTTTCGTTATCTCGTTGATGAAGGCCAATACTGGGTTCATCGAGTATGTATAAAACTCCGACCAATTGAGATCCTATTTGAGTTGCTAACCGAATTCGTTGGGCTTCTCCACCAGAAAGCGACTTTGAACTTCTGTCTAAGGTTAAATAAGTAAGACCAACATCGATTAAAAATTGTAATCGAGTTTTTATTTCTTTAATGATTTCTTCCCCAATTTTAATTTGAGTTTTTGATAAATTAGACTTCAAAACATGGAACCAATCTGCTAAATCTAATATGTCCATTTGTGCAAGCTCCGATATGCTTTTGCCATTTACTTTAAAATAACGCGATTCTTTCCTGAGTCTTGAACCCTTACAATCGTTACAGTTGGTATGATCCATAAAATCTTTCGCCCATCTTTTTAAAGATTTAGATTCATTATCTTCAAAAGTATTTTTTATGAAGTTTGCGATTCCCTCAAAATCTATTTTGTAGCTTCTTGTGATTCCTAGCGTTTTAGAGGCTACCTCAAATTTTTCGTTGGAGCCAAATAAAATTACATCAACAGCTTCTTTAGGGATTTTTTTAAAAGGATCTGACAATTTGAAGTTATAGCGTTGTGCAATAAGTTCTAACTGTTTGAAAATCCATGTTTGTTTTTGAGACCCTTGAGGGGCAAGTGCACCTTGGGCAATGGAAAGATTTTTATCAGGAACAATTTTATTAACATTCACTTCATATAATTTACCCAAACCTTTACAAGTTGTGCACATTCCTTTGGGGGAATTGAATGAGAAATTATTTGGTTCTGGATTTGGGTAAGAAATCCCACTGCTTTGGCACATTAAAGACCTGCTGAAGTAACGGGTTTTGTTGGTTTCATTGTCCAAAACCAACAGCACATCATCACCGTGATACATCGCGGTCTTGATAGATTCAGTTAGTCTTTTATCGGAAGCTAATACTGATGAAATCTTTAAACGATCAATTACAATTTCGATATCATGATTTTTATAACGGTCTAGTTTCATTCCGCTCACAATATCTCTTATTTCTCCGTCTACGCGGACTTTTACAAAACCTTGTTTCGCAATTTGCTGAAATAATTCACGATAGTGTCCTTTTCTTGATCTAACAACTGGAGCTAAAATTGAAATCTTTTTATTTTCAAAATCATTTAAAATTAATTCCTGAATTTTATCGTCGCTATAACTTACCATTTTCTCTCCAGTGTTATAACTAAAAGCATCACTTGCTCTTGCGTACAGAAGTCTCAAGAAGTCGTATATTTCTGTAATAGTACCAACAGTAGATCTTGGACTTTTACTGGTTGTTTTTTGCTCGATGGCTATAACAGGAGAAAGACCTTCGATTTTATCTACATCGGGTCGCTCTAAGCCGCCTAAAAATTGTCGTGCATATGCTGAAAAAGTTTCGATATAACGTCGTTGACCTTCAGCATAAATAGTATCAAAAGCTAGGGAGGATTTACCACTACCAGAAAGACCTGTAATAACGACTAACTTTTCACGTGGGATTTTAATGTCAATGTTCTTTAAATTATGAACTCTTGCACCATAAACTTCAATAAAACCCTCGTTTTTTTTCATAGCCAACAAAGATAATTAAATGATCCTAAAGTTTATATGAAAGTAAAACCTTAATCTTTTTTTAACTAAGATGCGAATCGCATTATTTTCGTGATGGTTTGGGCGGTTATTATTTATTTAGAAATAGCGATGAGACGATAAGCAATAAAAAAGTTATTCCTGAAGATATAGAACGAATTAAATTCAAATTATTCCACTTAACTTCTATGCTGGTTCTTAGAGCTTTTATTTCTTCCAAAGTAATGGACTCTAAATTGATTTTATCTAAAATTTCGTTTAAAGGGATGTTGCCAAAAACAGTTACACCAAAAACGCCAATCCAATAAGTGACAAGAGCAATAAGTAATAACCAAAAAATACTATTAGGAAATAATTTAAAATGGAATATAGGAACCAATGCTACCGCTATTACAGCTCCAAGAAAGATCCCAATAAATGCTTTGTTTAAGATTACTCGATTCATCGACTGTAAGGAACGTAAATATTCGAGGTCACTTAATTTTCCAATTCCAGGTTTTACTGCATTGGACCAAGTAAAAAAAATACCTGCCATTAATCCTGTCAATAGTATAGCGGAGGCTAGAATAATTGTTTCAGTTTTCATAATTAATGTTATATTTTTTTCAGCTTTTTAAAGTTTTTGATGTATGTGTTCTGAGGGTGATTTTTTATGGGGCTTGATACTAAATCGTCATAGAAAATAGTCGAGTATTGGGTTTATTTTCTATTAACTTTAAATCGAAGGCCATACAGATATTCCTCACATACATTCTACCTTCTTCTTTTACGATTACTTGGGTATCGGTAACTTCTATTAGTTGGTCTGCCACCATTTCTTGTAATCGTCCTATAATTTCTTTTTTTATCGAAAGAGGTAATCCTAAATCCCATTGTGTTTTTAGATTACACATTAAATTTAAAATATGCTTGCGAATAATTAAATCGGTTTCGGTTAATAAATGGCCTCTAAAAATTGGAATCATACCCTTATTTACTGTTTCTGCATACCCTTCAACTGTTTTTTCGTTTTGAGCAAAACCATACCAGGAATCACTAATAGAGGACATTCCTAAACCTATCATTAATTTTGTTTTACCTGCGGTATAACCCATAAAATTTCGATGAATCTGTTTACTTAGCAAGGATTTATATAAAGTGTCAGTTTTTAGCGCAAAATGATCCATTCCAATTTCTACATAGCCATTTTCGAAAAAAAGTTTTTTTCCTAATTCGTAGAGGTGTCTTTTTTCATCATCTTTTGGTAAATCGTTATCATCAAATCCTCTTTGGCCAACTCCTTTTATCCACGGAACATGCGCGTAACTGTAATAAGCTATACGGTCTGGCTTTAGCGCAATGGTGTTTTTTATAGTGGATCGAATACTTTTCTCGGTCTGAAATGGTAATCCAAAAATTAAATCATGGCTTATAGAATTATATCCTATTTCACGCGACCAGTCGTTTACTTTTTTAACCTGCTCAAAGCTTTGAATACGGTTAATTGCTTTTTGAACTACTGGATCATAATCTTGAATTCCAAAGCTATTTCTTCGTGCACCTAGATCGTATAGGGTCTGTAATTGCTCTTTAGTAGTGTGATTAGGATGTCCTTCATAACTAAATTCAAACTCTTTAAACTTTTCTGCCCTTTTAAAAA
>ERZ1046568.733-NODE-733-length-25833-cov-126.348825_pt1 | contig 25833 bp, 30 predicted proteins | sample MGYA00383092_ERZ1046568 | MGnify/ENA primary metagenome ERZ1046568 (study PRJEB29581, sample SAMEA5548362) | metagenome | biome: marine; feature: coastal; material: water | depth 1 m | study: Short-term variability in the microbial, nano- and picoplankton... | reverse complement strand
AAGTACTAACAGGTACAGTATGCGCCTGATTACTGTAACCAGCGGAAATTGCATTAATACCATCAGTACCATCAGTACCGTCTTCTCTCTGAGCGTAAATAACAGGGTTCGACCAAGCTGCATTTTGCGGAGACTCACCATCGTTAGTAAATGTACGAATTGCTGCGTACACAATGTCTCCATCTGCTGAAAGCTCTGGGATACTTAATGACCAGTCTGTGTTTCCGGCCAACGGGTCTGCAAATGTACCAGAAGAAGTACTAATTGTATTGTTATTTTTTCTAAAAATTGTTCTTGTTATTCCCTGTTGAGGCGTCAAAGTACTATCTATGGAGAGATAAGAAGCTGTTTGATATCCTGCATTTGTTTCTTTATATACCGAGGCTATTATAGAGTCATTAATAAAATCAAAATGGTAGTTATTTGTAGATATAGAGGCTCCAGAAGAAGCACTAAATACTCTATCTAAGTATATAATTGTGTTACTTTCTATACTTGCTACTCTTGCGGCTGCAGAGCCGACTACTATTAAAGCTCCTACCTGTAATTCTGTTGTGAACAAAGTGCCATTACCCACAAGCTTAGTATCATCGGTAGAAGATACCGTACCTGTAAGGGTGGATAGTCCTGTAGTTTCGCTGCCATTACCTGCATCAAACCAGTATGCTATTCCGTGGGAAGCATCCTTTTTATACTTTAGCAACTTAAGCATATTTGAACTAGCGCTTGATTGCATTACAATATAGTGATGAGCGGACACAAACTCTCCATCTTCTGTTTGCTGTGTCCAAGTAATCGTGCTTAACCCGCTAACATCAAGCTGGTATGTATTGCTCGCGCTGCTCACATTCTTTAAAACTACTGAGCCCGTTTGAGGAGCTTTAAAGCCATATATATTACTCTTGAAGCTAAACTGCCCTCCCGTAGAAATAATAGTAGGGCTACTAGAAAGACCTCCGACTGCAAAACCTAAAGGAAATCTATTTAAATTGTCTTCAAACCTATTCGTAGCTGAAACTCTAACTGTTTTAGGGCTAGACTTATTTTCCAAAATATTAATAGTTCGGACAGATAGGTCATAATCTCCTTCCGGTACATCATCGAAAGTAAATAACGTAGTATTTTTATCTACTTCCAAGGGGCTTTCGTAGTTTGGAAAGTTATGTTCTATAAGGAAGCCGTGTAAAAACTCATAGTCAGTATCTACTGTTATAGTTTCGGTAGTTCCATCTTCTTTAGTAACTGTTTTTGTCTCTCCAACAGGAGGAGTCCAAGAACAGGTTATTTGATCCCCTGAACCTCCTGAGTCTCTAAGAGTAGGGGAGCTTTCCAAAGAAAGTACAGGCGGTACAATATCAGTAGACGTTACGACAGGGGCCAAAGATTCCGCTATATAAGTATTAAAATCCTCTGAAATTGCAGTATATTTTTCATTATAGTGCTCAACTGCTGTAATTTCATACTCATTCTTTGAACTTTGTGCAATTCCTACTATTTTATAGGCTTTTGCAGATCCTTGAACATCTAATCCGTTCTTTGTTTCTGTAAGGACCCACATTGTTTCATCCCCAGGAACCTCAGAAAAAGCTGAAGTAACTTCAAGACTTGTAACAGTGCTTCCTATTAGTGAGGAATCAACGTTTTTTGTTTCTGTTCTTATATTGTCTTTCCAAGAAACAAGTACAGGGTTTCCAGAGTCGTCTTCCGTATTATAAGACTCTTCTTCGGTGTCAATAAAAGGTAACAAATCTCCCGTGCTATAAGTAGTTCCGGAGATTACTGCATCTGTTTCTTGAATTAAGAATGCTGCAGGCTCAATTATAATCACACTTAAAGTATAGGTAGAACCTGTTAATAAGCTAACAGAGGAATCTAAAGGTATTACTGTTGTGGTTCTGGTACCCGTACTACTTATTCTACCTCCGTATCTGACATTATACCTGTCAGAGTCTTGTACATTAATAACATCTCCGGGAGTAACATAAGTTCCATTAATTCCTGTAGAAAAACTTATAATTTCTTTTTGGTTTGCGGCTGTCCATAGCTTCCACTTACCATACCGTAGAGCTTGAGCTTCAGAAGTACAACCAAAAGCCATCGCATCTTCTGTAATTATTTTTTGAGTTTCTGCTATATTTCTTTTATCTTCTATGAGAAGGGGCTCTAACTCGTAATTGTTAGCGGGATTATTCCACTGTACTATTACTTGATTAGACCTAGTTTTTGATCCTGTAGTCTCATACTCAAACTTACCATCTATAACATTTGCTTTTGTGAAAGTATATACAGGATTGCTAGGAGCATCTATAGTAGTAAAAATCTTACCATCAAGAAAGTACATTAATCCCAAGAAATTTGTAGCTAAATCTTTCAAAACTTTATAAGAGTCAGCAGCTTTTGTTAGGTAGGTGTTTAGGGTATATCTAGGCTCTTTTGTATTCTGCCCTGTACCGTCATCTACTAGCTCGTCACAATACCTACCCACTCTATACAAGGCAAATTTATCTAGCTCTGAGTCCTGTACAAAGTCTCCTAAGCCGTACCTATTATTAGTAATAATGTCATAAAAAATCCAAGCGGGATTATTAGAGTATACCAGCATATCTCTAAATTGGCCATCCCAGTCTTGGTTACTAGTTGTAATTGCTCCGGTGCTAGGGTCTCTTTTATAGCAGGCTACGCCGTCTGCCGCTTCGTCCCTTGTAACATAGTTAGAAGGAACCTTTATGAGTTTACCTTTTAAATGATAGGTTCTTTGGGGAGTTGATTGATATTGCTTACTATCGAAAGTAACTCTTGCTAATGCCGTATAGGGGTGGCTTAGTTTTTCTGTTAGGATCGAGGTTGTTCCTGACAGTGTCGCCGCAGTTATATTTGTCCAATCACTCTTTGCAGTTACACCCGGCGCTTTATAGCCTGGGTTATTGTGAGAGTCAAGCCGTGAAATTCTTACACGAAAATCCGAAAAAGGTCTAAACCTTTCTAAATCAATTATATGTTCAAAAGTAACAGCATTTGTGTATTGACCCGTGTGCAAAAGGTTATTTCGTATTGTTTGATAAGATCCAAAAGCACTCTCCCCTTCTTCTTTAAGAGCAATTTCTACGTTATACCGTATATAAGTAGTCTTATCATTACCTTTCCCACTAACTGCCTTAAAACCTCCAGGATAAGTTATACGAAACTTAAATCTGTCGACTTCTTCTAGTTGTGCTGAAGATAGTCCCGCGTTGCCGCTACCCAATAAAACTTTTGGTGTACCTTGTTCAAGAGATTCACTAAGAGGATTCGGAGTAATTGCAGTATATCCCAGTCCTCCAATAGGAGTTTGATTCAGTGTTCCGGGCCTAAAATCAACCAGAGCACCTACAACTCTTTGAGCAGCCCTAGATTGGCTAACATTGCTTGTTAAGTTTATTACTCCATACTTATCAAAAGCGTAAGCGCCTGTAGTACCTGCCCAATTCTCTGAAAGAGTGATAGTTGTACCGTTTACGGACGATACTTCTACAATTTTATCCAGATCTAATGTATAATCTCCATCGCTTAGTCTGTAGTCTACAGTTGACCCATATGTGCCAGTTTTCCAGCGTACTGAAGTTGAACTATGTCTTTGAGCAAGAAAGCCCTCAATAGGAAGACCGTCCGGAGTATCAGGACCTCCAGTAGCTTGTCGCAGTCTTGCAGGAATAATTTGGGTAGGAGTATGTCTTTTTGCCCCGGTCGTTATCATATCCGTTGTGAAAAAAGAAGAAGAAGTATTTAGTCTTTGCCCCCCTCTAATATTGCCGAAAGACGCTGTAACAGTACTAGACGCAAAACCTTTTCTAATAACAAGGCTAGTTGGACCTGCCGCAGGGTTCAGAGTAATAGGGTTTAGCTCTATCGTATTAGTTATAGTAGCAGTGGATGATCCGTTTGTTAAGTTTATAACAGCGGAACCTGCTACAAAAGATCTATTTGATGCGCTAGGCTCAATGATTCTGTCATTGTTCAAAAATACAGAAGAGACCCCCTCTACAAGACCTTGTATAGGCCCTTCGGATATTACATCCGTTACTTGTATAGTTTGTCGATCTTTTTTACTTGTAGATATGGGTGTGCTTATACCTGTTGAGCTGCCGTTAAACCCCATTCCATTTCCTATTCGTAGTGCCATTTAAAAATTCTCCTTACCTGTGTTGAGTTTGCCTGCGCCCTGCACCATTGGAAGAGGTACTGTTATTGCTGACAGTGGTATGGCTACCTGCGCCATCTATGATTGTGCCTGTGTAACCTGATGAACCATTTAAAACATCTAAACTAATTGGTCTTCCTGGAACCCTTAACTCTCCGTAAAGGATTGGAATTGGATCACCTGATTTAATATTTTGAGAGCCTCCATTAAAGGAGTAGTTTTCTGGAGAATCGGTATCAACAGAAGGATCCGGAGCCATGATCTGATTAACTCCTGTCATAGCTAAGTTGACAGCAAGCATAGCTACAGCTTTACCGCCCATTGTAGCAAAACCTGCTATCATCGCCTCTCCAAAAGTCAATTGGGCTCCTGGCAATAGCCCGCCGGCACCTCCTATAGCTGCAGCCCCGATCATAGGTAACACTACAAAAGCTAAAAATACTGCTGCAAGTATCTTTCCTAGACCTGACTTAGACCCTGCAGGTACTATTGCAATAGTAACATCTCCTTCCTCTAATGGGACTAAAAGATCTTCATCCACTATTTTTTTGTTTTGATATTCTACTGTGAAGCCTATATCGTTTTTATCGCACTCAACAAGATAGTTTTTAAATTCTGGTCTATTCGCATTAATACACTTAATAATTTCTTGAGTAGTATCTGCGTGCATACGAAACTTAGAACCAAACTTTTCAGCTAACTCTCCTTGCAAATATATATTACGCATCATAGCGATATACTCCTGTTATGTACTTTTTCCAAAATGGATATAAATTCTCTCGACATGATAACCGGTTCTCTGCATGATGATAAAATATATCATCTCCTAAATAAACTCCGCAGTGATTTCCTACGGAGGCTTGTATTGTGAAAATAATAAGGTCTCCTTCTTGCATAGGTCCCTCTATTCTTTTAAAGTTCCATGTACCTATATATTCGTCAGTAAAATAATCTAAACCTTTTTCCCACCAGTCATCTTCGAAAAGAGGCCTGTGTGGAATATTTAAACCTTTTTGTACATAATAATCTCTTGCAGCCTCAAAACAGTCATTATAGCCAAACTCATATTCCCTACCGTAAAGAGGTTTGTTTACTTTTTCAGGCTTTTGAATATGTAGCTCCATCTCAGGGTAGCTAAAAATATAGTAAATTAAACCTGTTGCATTACAATACTTTATATCTGCTTCACTAGGTTTGCAATCTGCGTCTGGGTGACTGTGAACCGTAGCAACTATATCTGCTTTTTGTGAAATTGCAATAAATTCTCTTGAATCAATTATAAAGTCTTCTTCGTTTTCTGCAACATTTGTACAAGGATACCATTTTAATACTCCTTTTACTACTGCTAATACTCCGCAACCTTCTCGTGGGTAGTTATTTTCAAAGTGTTTTTGATATTCATCTAAAAACTCTAACACTTAGAATCGTTTCGTTCCGGGGAACGCTCCAAAAGGTAATGTTGAGCTTGAGTTTTTACGTGAAGAAGGTGCAGAAGCATTATTATTATCAACCATTGTTGCTTGAAATCTACACTTACAAGACTGTAAGGTTTTTCCGCATAAGTCAGCGCGAACCCAATAACTAGAATTAACAGCTGGAGCGTGTGCAGCACCGCTATAGGAAGCAGCTATTGCTTTCCATACGGTACTTAATGCTTTTCCGTTGGACAAAGTTACCTGATGCTTAACATAAGAATCTACAGGGTAGGTGGCACTAGAGCTGTATACTGTATATGCAAAAACTCTTTTCCAATGTCCTGTGCCATCGGTAGGGTCTTTGCTGTTATTTCCTGTGTGTGCTACTTCACATCTGTAGTACTTAGAAAGATGGACTACATAGCTATTTACGGTATAGACTGTTCCGTGCGACCAAGTTGTAGAGTTACTTCCTGCTGTTAGCCACGAAGAAGATACTATAGGCGAATCATTTTCATCAAAAAATATTTCATGAGTAACTTCATTGTCAGAGGCGTCTAAAGTTTTTACAGTACTGCTAGGGCTCCAAACGCATCCCCCGTTATCAAATAAGTTATATCCTTGATACATCCAGCTACAATATTTTCCTACTACTTTTCTTCTTGGAAGCTGTACTCCCTCAAGATCGTAAATTACCGCTAACTCAAAAGTTACGGCCAGATTTGTTTCTCTAGAAACTCTGTCTATACGGTAGGAAACTGAAGGCATTTCAATAGGAGGATTAGACTGGTCAGGGCTTTGTCCGACTAAATATTTTTCTAAGGTTTGTCTTCTTATTAAAGTGGCGCCTACTAGTTTGTCATAATTAGTTATTCCTAGTTCTGTTTTTAAATCATTTGTTACGTTTGCTATAGAAAGTGTGGGCCTGTTAGGTGCTCCCGAAGAAGACATCTCTACTCCGTCAAGTATCATAGGTATTGCATTATAAGTTCTTACTGTAAAGGGGCTTACTTTATCTCTAAACTGTATATCTGTTAGATCTGACCCTAAACCTGAATGAAAGTAAAACGTACCGCTAACCGTTGTTAACTCAAATAAGTCTAAAACAGAACTGTCTACTTCCTGGCCTTGTAAATCTGTTGCTATTAAATTACTCATGCTTCATAAACTCTTCTTAGGTTCACACTTAAAGTGTAAAAATTATCATATAAGTAAGTAGTAGCATATGAATCACACACTACTTTTATTGTTCTTTCATTACCACTAGCATTGGAATCAGGTATAGTAAAATTAAACTTAGAAACACCTTTTTTAGCGTCCAAAAAAGCCGTTACATCATCTACGAAGTCATTTTCACGATTTGCAAAAGTTAAAGAAAAAGTTTCTTCAATACTATTTATTCCATCTGCAACTCGTTGCTCATAACCATCTCCGAACTTAGAAGTTAAAACTTTTGGTTTTGCGTCTCTCGACATTGATTTGTCGGGAGTTGCCACCTGTGTTCCTGTGTAAATAAAACCTGTTGCCATTATGATGCTCCGTACGGATTAAGTATTCCGCCTGATCGTTTTTGATTTTGTAACTCATCCTGTACTGCTGCAGCCACCGCCTTTCCGAGCTTCTCAGAATCCATTCCACTAGACTGAGATGTTCTAGTGCTGCCGTCTGTGGACACATTTACAGTAACATTATTCTGTGTATTTCCGCCTTGTTTCATTTCTACAGGTATTGACTTACCGTTGGGTAAAGGTACTACTGCTTCCGTACCGTGTAGCATGGCTAAATGACCTTGATTAGGTCCGGACGCAATTCCTCCAGTAGAGTAACCTTCTATCTTTTTGCCACCCTTAATAATTCCTCCTCCGTCAAAAGAAAGACCAAACATACTCTTAATCATTTGCATCATCATCATTTCAGCAATCATTTTTGCTATGTTTGCTAGGATTGATTTTGCCATATCCGCAAAAGCTTGTTTAGCTGATTTTGCACCCGTTGCCAGGGCAGTAAACGCATCCGTCATTCCACTAGAAAAGCTTTCCGCTATCCCATTTGTAAGTACTGCCATATCAGAAAGATCATTCTTTCTATCCGCAAGTGCCAAAATATTTTCTTTAACATCAGCAATTTTAGAGCCTGCTTCGTCAGTTGCAAGAAGCTCTGCTAGACCTCTAAGTCCTGTGCTAGCTGTCTCGCCTTCACCTTCGACACCTATTTTTGCTCTTGCCGTACTTACTTTGTCTGCCAGGGATGTTGCTCTGTCTGCATTACCTGCCTTTATAACGTCAGGGTTCAGAGCCATCATCCTTAGCTCTTGCTCAGTTTGTTGCATTTTTGCATCAAGAAGATCGTATTCCATATTGATCATTTGTATCTTCATGTCTCGTTCAGCTTCTATCTGCTTAATTTTTGCAGCTTCTAAGGTCTTAGCCTGCTGAAGATCTTTATTTGCATCAAACTTATCTTGAAATAAGAAAGAAAAAGCACTAGAGTTTTTGAAGTTTCGTTTTTCCTGAGTAAGTTCTCGAGCCGCATTTTTCTCTTCTAAAGCGTTTCTTTGCTTCGCTAGTTCTAGTCTCTTATTATCAAAATCTAGTAATTGCTTAGAGATACCTAGTAGTTTTGTATCTTGACCTATCTCTAAAAGCTTCTGCCTTATTTCTTTTTCTTTGTCTGTTTGGGCTGCTATCTGTGTGGCTAGAGTTAGTTTAATACCTAAAGCTGCTGCTTGTTTTTTTAGGGTTTCCAACTCTTTCTGTTGCGCTGGAGTTGCTGCCTCTGCAACAGTTTGTCCTTCCTTTGCATTTTTTAGGATAACTTTTTCAAGTGTTGCAATTTCTGCTTTTTTATTTTTCTCAAGCTGTAAAGCTTGACCTCTCTTGGCGGTTGTCAATTCTACTTTCTTATCTACAGATGTCTGTATTAGTCCGGCTTTTGCTACTGCATTGGCCGCGTCCATACTCTCCATCTTTCTTACGTGAGCAGCTTTGTTTATTTCCTTCATAAAAGCGTGCTCTTTCTCGAGCAACTCTACACGCTCTTTTTGCGTATCGGTAAGGCCTCCTGCCTCTGTTTGTTCTGCGTAAGTATCCAGTTCTGAATTAATATCTTTCATAGCTTGTTCTGCTTGATTTAATTTAACAAAACTATTTGCAAATGTTGTAATCCCTTTATCACTTGTTTCTATTTGTTTAGGTATCTCGGCCATACGAGCCCCAAGCTCAGCAGCTTTAGACGCAGCGGCCGAGAGAGCTACAGGATCAACATTTGGATCTTGTAATGCTGCTGTATAATCCTCGAAAGCTTTGAAAGAAATTCCGCTTTGGTCTTGCAACAGCTTCATTCCATCAATCTGTCGCTGTATAAACGCAGTAGCCTCGGTTTCTTCGCTAGTTTTTCTCCCTAGCTTTCTATTTGCTAAACGCCTGTTTCTAGCATTTCCTCCTACTTCGAACGCTCCTACATCTTGACGCTTCATTCCTTTTCGAGCGAGTTCAACTGTTTTTTGTAAATCCTGTCCTACACCTACTGAACTAATTTGCTTTCCTATTGCGGCCCCTAAGTTCATTAAGGAGCTAGAGCTGCTGTCTTTTGTGAGCTCCTTCTGAATAGCTACAAAATGTTCCATCTCTCCGTTGAGATCTTTTATTCTACCTTGTAATCTTTCGGCAGCTTTTTCATCGTCGCTCAACTTTTTCTCAAAACCAAAAGCGTCTTTAAGCATCATAATAACAGTAACAGCCATACCTACCCAGCCAAAAATACCGATTAATTTACTAAACCCAGCTATAGCTTTTGAGCCTATGGCCTGAATTCCACCACTCAATTTTAAGTAGTGCATTTTTATTTTTGAAGTTTGCGCCTTAGTTTTAAGTACGCTTTTATCTCCTGCTAAGCCTATTTGAGTGTAGGCATTCTGCATATCTTTAACAATGGAAACAGCAACACCTTTATAGATTCCTTTTGTTATTACACCATTTTTTTGGTGCTTAGTTGCAGCCATCGTTGCTCTTTTTAGAGTAGCTTGTCCTGCCCCCGTTAAGCTTTCTACTCCTCCAGCTTGGACTTGTTGTAGTAGTTTTGAACCTCCGGGTGCTCCTGTTTTTGCAGCAGCCAATGCGTTTTGATTTAAAGCGGCTGTCTGTGCCTTTATATCAACAGTAGCGGCTTGTATTTGTTTTTGTACCTCTAAAAAAGCTTTTCTTTGAACTAGGCTCGAGGCTTTTGAACGAGCAGCAATATCATCTAGGTTGAAGCCCATGGCTCTTAAAGGGCCGGATATTAATAACGCAAAAGAGGCACCTGCTAATACCGGCATATCTGTCAGTACTTTTGCAAGAGCATTAGCAACAGGGACTAAACCTGCTTGAATCTTCATTACTACTTCATCGAGTGCAACGGTTAACTGATTAAACTGGTTGGCTGCGCCACCTCCAGTAATCTCTAGAATTTTACTGTACTTCTCTTCGGTCTGAGAAAGTACTTCATTTGCTACTGCCTGGGATCTCTCGAAAGCGGTTAAATCATCTGCACTTTTATTTATAGCGGCTCCATAATCTTCCGTAGCTTTTTTCAGTCTTAAAACAATACCTAATTCATCAAGAAGTTCGGGTTCTGCTTTTGTCACACCTTTTACTAATCTGTTAAATGAGTCGGTTACATCTCTACCCAAAATAGCAGATACATCTTTGGCGGCTTTACCAAGTCTACCTAGTTGATCGGGGTTTAACCCAGAAGCTATACCAATAGCTGCTGCTTGCGAAGCATCTCTAAAAGATATTTGTGCGTCGGTTGCCTGCATAATATCGTGGGCTAGTACTTTCATTGCTGTACCCGTAGCGGCAGCATAAGCTTTTTGACCTGCTTGAAGTACCTGTAAATCTCCTGCGCGTTTAAAGAAGCCAAAAGCTGCGGATAATGCGAACATTTGAGCAGCAAAAGTTGCATAGGCGGCAACAAGACCTCCTGTGCCTTGTGCCATTTTTGAAAAGTTCTTAGTAGCATTAGAAGAAGCCTGAGCAGCTCCTTTAAGATTACGATCGGCATTACGTGCGCCATTGCCTAGGTCGTCCATACCTTTGGAGGCTTTTTTTGCCTCAAGTCCTACTTTTTTAGTAGTACCCTTGTCGTCAACTTTTACATCAATTTCAACTTTATTCTTCGCCATTAGCCTTTCACATTATGGGTGAAATTCTTTCCACCGCTCGCAGATTTACGCTCTTCTGCCTTTCGTCTCTTATCTGCTTTTTCTGATCTATAGTTGACTATAATTCCTTCCCAGAGCTTCATAATATAAACAATTGTTTTAGGCTCTTGTACTGTATAGAGTTTAAATAGAAACTCTAGGTTTCCCCAATTCTTACCCATATAAGTACCGGACATACCATCCCAATTATCTTCAAGAAATCCAAATATAAAAAATGCCACTTGGACCTCAGCGGGAAAATCTGAAGTCTCGAGCGGCATCTTATCGGGGTCTGGCTCTTCTCCTAATTGCTCACAGATAGATAAATACTTATCCAAGTCAATTTGGTCTTGTTGTTTTACATACTTTTCAAGCAGACCTCTTATTTCGTCTACTTGTTCCCAGTAAAATTTTCTAAGTCACTTACGGTTTCGGTTACCCAAGTATCGAAATCTCCTGAGTTTCTCATAAGTAATTCTGAATTCTCTTGAGTATGTACTAACACATCGTCTGAATCAAGTGCCGAGACATCTACCAATAGAAGCTCTTCTAGGTAACGATACTTCAGGCCTGACCATCCTTTGATTACTGCCTTACAATACTCTACGAGGAATCTTTCTTCGTCTAGCTCTTCTTCCGGTTGACGAGTTTTTTTGTTGAACTTTGTAGTAACACATTTTTTACGTAGTTTTACTAGCTCTTCTCTGGCTAAATAACATAAATCTACTGTCATGCCTTTGTAGCCCGGGAAGTCAATTGTTACAGTTTTACTAGGAGTCATAAGACTCGCTAATGAAATTGGGTTATCGCTCATTTTTTATCCTTTAATATAAAGTTGTTTAATGAAAAAAGGGGTGAAAATCACCCCTTCTTCCGATTTTCTATTTCATAGTATAGTCGAAATGACCTCCTATGTCAAGAATTATTTTTACGCACCTACATACTTGATGGTAAGTTCGTCAGTCCCGTCAATCGTACTCGGTAGAGCGTGGAAGTTAGTCTCGAGAGAGATAACATCATCAATTGAGTGAGTTGGTACTTCTAAGTGACAATCTGTCATTGCAAGCTCAAGACGAGGAGTACCCGAAGCGCCACCAACTTTAAACGTTAGATCAAAGTTATTGGTGATTGTGGTAGTTCCTTCGATAATATTCTCGAATAGATCAGCACTAGATTCCGCTTCTGCGTTTAAGTAGCAAGTAAAGCTACCTGAGACAGATCGAGTTCCTGTTACATGGCCCAAAGGCTGATTCACAACACCCAGAGTCTCTGGAGTCAAGAAGGTCATGTTGTTAGAAATAGTAACATTACCACCAGTAAGAACTAAATCATAAGTTACAGAACCAGGACTAGTAGATGAAGCTACTAGCGAAGTAAGACGGTTACGGATAAAGTTACTTGTGCTATTAACGCCTTCATAAATTGTAGCGGTTGGTGCAGTATCTTCAGTAATGATAGTACCCATACCAGACCAGTTAATAGTTGCAATACCATCAATGTCAAAGTCTAAAGAGGCTTCGTTTACACAGCAGTCTGCAATCTTGTAAGTGGTTTTAGTACCCGATGCTTGCGCCCCACCCATTACAAAGAAGATCTCAGCAGTACCTAAAGTAGTTGTGTTTGAGTTTGCGAATGTAATATCAAGATCAGTAGTATCTGCGGTAAAGCCTGTAAAAGTGTTAGAGGCATAAGCTGCATCTCCTACCATCAAAGCCCATAGTACTTCTTCAACTGCGTGGTGCTTTGCTGCTGTATCTGCAACACCAGCAGAGGCATCCGCTGCTGAAGCAAATGGACGTGCATAAGTAGAGAAGCTCCACTCAGCAGGTGCATACGAGTCAGTAAACATTTGTCGTCCTCGACGACTGTTTCCAGTAGTATCAGACATTTCGTTCAGAGTAATCTCTGAAGCGTTTGTTGCTTGTGAGAAAGAAAATCCATCAAGAACAGGCATTTCCCAAATTGCGGAACCTATTTTAATGAAGACTTTACTGTCTCTGCTAAAATATAATGTATCAGCCATAGTTAATCTCCTATGTTATCTTGAAAAGGCTAGGACGTGAACGTTTGCTCGTGCCTGCATTTTCTAGTATCGAACCTCTATCAGCATTTCACCAACGCCTAAGGGTTCAAGTACACCTTCATCAGTATCAATACTAACGATTGTGATTTGTTGTGTGTATTGAGTCGTTTGAGTACGATCCAAATACGCTAATCGAGAGTTATCTTCCAGTACAGTCTCTACGTCTTCCATCAGCTCATCTAATGCTTCTACTGCGTCTTCAGCTTGAACGTAGCATCTTAATGTAATAGAAAGAAATCTGTCTTTATAACCGCCGCCCTGATACTCTCTTGTCTCAGAGCCGGCATTTAGGTGAACTGCAGGAAACTCCTCCACCTCATCCCAAAACTTTAATCGAGGAGAAACATTTTCATTTAAGTCGCTTAAAAATGTACCTGCTCCGTTTATATCTTTGAGCTTTTCAACAATAGCACTTACAATGCCTAAACGTCGTGTTGTATATGCTCTGCTCATTATACTCTCCTGGTATAGAATCTTCCGATTGCAAACTGTGCTGCGATTTCTCGAATAGATTTGTCAATTAATTGTCTTGGATCTCTTTGTCCGTTAGACCAAGGTGCTGCACCTCCGCCATCTTCAAAAACACCATAAGGGTTTCTTTGATAGGTATACCCTATACTAGGAAACCCTTGTGCGGTTTGATTTATGTCCGTAATCTTCACGCTATCTGCAAAACGACCTGTTTGATTTTCTAAAGCAGGTAGCCTCATATTTTTTCTTACCGTATCTGGTAACTCTTTATTAATCAATCCAATAAGTTGTAAGGGCTGACTTGCTATGCTCTTTTTTGTATTTTTTTGCTTAACACTTCTTAAACTCTTTTTTGCCGGTTTTTTATAGGAGCTAGCTGCTAATTTGCCTGTAGAGGGTTTTCTGCCTCTTTTCCTCTTTTTTGTCTTTTTCTTCGGATCAAGTGCTTCTGTTAATAAATCTAATACGTCTTTTGGGAGCGTGGGCGAACCTTTTAAATTACTTATGTCGATCTCTTCAAAAAATTTTGTAATATTCTTGCTTTCTTCCTGTACTAAATCTTTGAATAGTTCTCCTATAAAAGCTGAAACCCTACCCTTAGCCTGATTGAGGTCAATAGGTTCATACTCTAACTCTATTGCTCCTCCTACACCTTTTAGTAAATCTATATCTACCTTATATTCAACTTTAAAATCTCTTTGCTGTGAAGCTGTTTTTTGAACTTCCTGCAATAAGTAGTCTAAATTTACTTTATCTAGGTCATTAACATCTACTATTTTATCGAGTTCTTTTATGAGCTGAAATAAGCCTCTTAAATGAGGTCTACGAGGATCCGAAGGCTCCATAGAGTCCAAGGCTAAAGCTACATTTCCTCTAAGAACACTTATATTTTTGTGTCCTAGTTCGTGAGACTCTTTCATTTCTGGCATTATTTGTTCTAAGAACCTTTTGTGCTGCCTGAAGTTTCCTCCTCCGCCAAAAATACGTTGTGCACTTCGGACCTGAAGACGTGTGCCTGGCACTAGTTTTCTAGAGCTGTCTCCGTGCTCTGAAACCATGGCTTCGGTAGCCTTACGCAACGCTTCATACCTATCAGCATACTGTCCGGGTATAATTGCTAATTGCTGAATCTTTTTGTCTCTATCTATTGCTTTTCTTAAAACTTTTGAAGATACGAATACATTTCTTTGTAATCTATCTGCAACCCCTTTTATTGTTCTGGGTTTATAAACTGCCACTAGAAATTCTTATACAAATCCAGAACACGCTTAATATGATCAGGAAACGCTACATTGTTTCTCTGACTTGAAGAAGCATTATTTTGGATACTTGCACCTGCTATAGTTTGACGTGCTTTGTGCTCGTCTTTTACATAGTAGGTAATCAAATCAATAACCGCTAACTGTAAATCTGCAGGGCACTCTGCATATCCTGCTTTGTAAGTAATCTTTACAGCACCTGGGCCTGTAGGCCAGTTCTTTCTAGTACCATCTGTAGTAACTCGATAAATACTGTCTGTAGAACCGTCTACATAATATTCTGTGGAGGCAACAGTAGTATATGCTTTACTGAAGTCTTCTCGTTCTTGTACGGAAGTAATACTTACAAACGGACTCTCTGTAAGTTGAACCAAGTTTGTAGACCAGTTTATACTAAACTCCTCTGCTTTGTCGCTAGAGTAGTGATCTATAATGGTTGTTCCGCAGTAAGTTTTTACTAATTGACTTACGGCAGTAATTAAAGAATTGATGCGAGCATCTTCCTTTGTGCTCTGAATGTTTTCAGAGATTTTATATTCATCTAATGTGATTAAATTTGCCATAAGTCCATTACTAAAAACTTAAGGGGAGCAAGCTCCCCTCTCGTTTTGCTTTTAAATTAAGCTACGCAGTCAATCTTAACTACGGGTTCGTTACCAGTCGCGCCAGCTACTAGCTCTTCAAAGCCTAAGGCTTGTGAAGCAACTACTACGTTGCGCTGATTACCAACTTCATAGTCAGTCTCAACAGTTACGCCACGTAGACGTGGGATAACATAGTTACGAGCGTTAACAGCGAATGCTACAGGGATACCAGCACCTTCAGTAGCGAAGCTGTCAGATACGATTACAGGTGAACCGAATACAGATCCGATTTGACCAGTGATCTTAGTAGCTAGATCAGAACCAACGTCAGTTACGTCCTGGAAGCCTGAATCTTCGATCAGTTCGAAGTAACGAGCTTGTGACACGATGTAAGCAACATCAGCAGGGTTAACACCATACTTGCCCATAGCCTTACGAGCAGTAAGAAGGCCAGCTGCAGTCAATGTAGCTGAGTTACCTGCAGCGACTGAAGCGCCGTCGAGGTCAATGCTGCCACCGCTAGCTGCGGCATAGCCGTCAAGACCAGTGATAGAACCAGAACCGTTGATGATAGCGTTATCAACAGCGCGAGCGTGAGCACGTGCTACTGAGTCAACAAGCATAGGCATCAAGTTAATGAGAACTTGCTCATCTACGTTGTTGTCCATGAAAGTCTGGCTGATCAAACGGTAAGCGTTCAAGATTACCTGTGAAGGCTTGTAAGTGCTGTCAGAAGCACCACGGTTTTCCAAGTTACCTGCTGCAGCTGCACCAGTCTGGAAAGTAGCGGCCTCTACGTCAGGCTGGATTGGCATTACAGTAGCAGCACCATTCACCTGAATCTCACGGAACAGACCAGCTGTACGCAAGTTTAGAGTAACTTCTTTTTCGATTTGACGAGCAACTTCTTGATCGATGTCGCCAGCGTTGGTAGCATAGTCGATACCAGCTTTTTCCATAACGCCACGAGCAAAATCAGTGTCCATGCCCTTGCCAGTCATAGTACCAAGCAATGAAGCGTGCATGAAGTCTTTGCCCCACTTAGTAACGTCGCCTTTTTCAGAACGGTCACCGAAAGTACGCTTGCTGTTACGCATAGCTTCGATTTCAGAAGACTTCTCTTCTAGTTCGGTTTTAAATGAAGCAAGTACTTCGTCCATCTTAGCGTCTTTTTCAGTCAGCTTAGCTTCGAAGTCGCTCATTAGTGATTCAACGCCAGACTGGATACCAGTCTTAACTTTGATTTCTTGTGCTTCAATAAATGAAGCCTGTTCAGCTGCTTTTTCTACTTCTGCTTGCTCAGCTGCTTTTTGCTCGGCTTGCTTCATAGCAATCTTAGCAGCTGTATCTTCAGCTACCTTCTTTGCAAAAGCTTCCAAGTCGATGTTTTGATTATCCATCTTGATCTCCTGATCTGCGGATTGAATATCCGCGCTTTGAGGTGTGTCACTAGCTATTCCCGAAGTAATAACTTCATCCTTAGCCAGAGACTGACCTGCTAGATCTACACGATTTGTGAAAGTTTTTTTGAATTCTTCGTACTCAGCATCTGAGTCAAAAGACTTCGCGAGCGAAAAAGTAGCTGACTGATTGCAGGGTACAGATACAACTGATACCTCGAATAATTCAGCGTCCTTAATCATTAGTCCGTCGGTTTCCTTAATATAATCAGCATCCTTGACTCGGAAACCTACGGAAAAGGCCCCAAGAACACCGTCTTTAACTAGTTGCGCAACATTAGCAGGCGCAGCCTTACTAATTTTACATTCCAGCTCCAAGCCGTTTGGTCCAGACTTCAGACCTGTAGCTCGACCAATTGGTTTATCATAGTCATGATTAAACAGGATAATTGGATTCTTTTCAAAGTTCTTTAGTCCACCTTTCTGCCATGCTTCTGCTGAAATGGAGTCACCCGCGCGATCAAAGTCAGCCGTGCTTGCCATTCCACGAATCATTACAGAGCCGTCATCTTCTGCATGAGTCTTGAAAGTAGACGTAAGATTAAAGATTTTATTCATATCTTAATCCTTTTTTACTGCCGGTTTAGGGGCAGGCTTGACCGCGGCCTTTGGTGCTGGCTTTGGTGCTGGAGCAGGAGCTGGTTTAGGCTTAGGCTTAGGCTTAGGCTTAGCTGCTTCTGCTTTCTTCTTCTCGATCAATTCCATAAGTTCTGGATGCGCTTTCTGCATCATAATAATTGCTCGTGAATAACTTCTTCCTACATTGCGAATACCTGTTAACATAACAGGCTTATCTGTTTGTTTGATATATTCGTCTTGTGTCATGATTTTACCTTTTTCAGCAAAATACATTGCTAGGTCACGACATAATTTAATTCTTTGTGGTCTATTCGCCATCTTCCTCTGTTTCCTCTGGTCTTCCACCCTCATCGGGATTGGTTGCAGAACCTGCGATATTTGCAGGAACTCTTATTTCTTCTGTACCGTCTACAAAAGCGAAACCTAGTCTCTCGCGAGCTTCAGCAGGAGTAATAATACCACCGTTTACTAGTGATGTATAGTAAGCGGAAGCATCTCTCAGCTCAGGCTGTAGAGCAGGTATGTCACTAATATCTTCTTTTAACTCGAAACCAAAATATCTTTCGCAGGCAAAATTAATTTTTCGAACTATAGGAAGTATAGTCTCAAGATAATACATACGCATATTTGGGCGAATGTTGGCGTTGTTGCCAGAGTCCATCATAATTGGAGGTACTCCGAGCGCCTTCAAAATTATCTTTTCATTGTCGGCGATACTATTTTGAAAATCAAGATCTTTAAAATTTACATTTGAGATCGAATCTACTTCAATTCCACCGTCCAAAATGAGGGGTCTACGACCGCCTGCTTCTGGTTGATATCGTGACTGCCACGACACCATCATACGTTCTTTAATCTTTTCAGAGAGTGTGTTTGGTGACTTGAGTACCAAGCCAGGAACTGCACCATTCTTAAAGAAGTTATCTTGGAACTTACGCATTTTCATCATAAGTTGCATAGTACGTAGAGCAGGACTTAAACGTGGAACACCTCTATAAATTGAGTAGAAAGAGTTCTCTTTAATATGTATAATCTCACTAGGCTTATAATTTACTTTCTCATTGTAAGTGAACTTCTCAATGTAAGTATCCGAACTAGCGTGAATAACCATTTTGTCTGCTGGTAAGTGATAGAGGTGTGCTCCATCATAATAGATAAAGATGTTACCATCAAGTATAAAGTCAATAATTAAGTTACGCTTGAAAGTATTAATGTCTTGGAAAGGATTAGGCTCTTGGTTTAAAAGTAGGTCTACTTTAGAACGCTTGATGCCTTTAATGATGCTAGTGCCTTTATGCTGGCCACCTACTTGAGTAGGGATCTCAGCTGCATCATCTACAATAATATTTACCGCACGGTTTACGACTTCTAGCTCTTCGTAAGCTCTCTCATAAGAAAAGGTAGGCTCACGAGAAGTTTGAATATCGTTGCCGTAAAACTGCTGTGCAGGATTCAGCTTCTCTTCAACTTCTACAGGTTTTTTCTCAAAAGGATTATACCAAGCCATGTTTTTCTCTTTGAATCTCTACCCAGCGCATCTGCTTTTTAGCAGTTCCCAGCCCAGGGTCTTTACCGTAAATTGAGTGAAGTTTTAAATGGTGAGTATGACACAGTGTCACTGTGTGGTCGTATAACTCAGCATGATGCTCTTCTATAAAATCATCCCGAAGTGCTTGAATGTACTCAGGATTATGTTTGTTCTTTGTTAACCATTGATTCAACAAAGGAGTTAAACTGTAAAAGTGGTGAAAATCTAACTGCTCTGTCTCACCACAAATCTCGCAAGAGGAACCCTTTGCATACTTGGACTTTGCCTTATCTCGTACATATTTTACTACATCGCGTTTTAGCTTAGGCATTTTCCTTTGGTTCCTCGATTTTTCATTTAAAGAATTATATCGGCTTTAGGGTGACTTGTCAATAACTATTTTTGAGTAGGTATCGCTAGAAGGATACCTGTGCAGTTTGGAACGAGTAAAGTGCGTAACGCATACCATCTGCCATGTGCGAAGCCATGTTGTGCTTCGGTTTTTCCTTCATTAGATTGGGGTTTGGATCCCACTGATACGCATCTAAGCATTTTAAAGATTCTTTACACTCCTGATCCACATAGAGTTTATCATTGTCAATAATTGCAGATACATGTCCAATACCGTCTAGTACGGACTTCTTTGCGTTAATAGTACTAATATCATAGTTCTGTGCAAAGTCAAACCGAGTCTGCTGTGCGGCAGAGTCAATATAAATATAGTCAATATCCCATTTGTCAATCAGTTTCTGTATCTCTACTGCGTGTTGCTCTGTAGTACGTTCGTTATTCATGTACTCGTCTACCAAGTAGTATTTATCCTCATCCCAGTCATAGGCAATTACACACATTGCTGTTGGATCTTTGAAACCTACGTCCAACCCCGCAAAGACGTCCATCTTACTAGTATCAAATTGGGATAGGTCTTTCACCTGTGTCTCGAAGTTAAACTTCCAGATCTGACCTTCATAAGTATTAAAGTCGGCTTCGTACTCCTGCTTGAATTCTGCTTCCGACATAGACTTACGCGCTTCTGAAATATCGCTTTCGCTCATTCGAGGATTATCACGATAAGTTGCACGTATACTACACCATTCAGGAAAGTCTTCTGAGTAACCTCTGTAGAAGAACTCAGAGAACCAGTTGTTACGACCCCGTGGTGTGGAAATAAAAATTGCTTTAGAATTTGGCTTGTCCAGAGTAGGACGAAGGGCAACGTTGAAGGCATCCTTGCCGTCAGCGAGTGCGGCCTCATCAAAGATGATAAGGTCATAAGATCTACCTACACAAGAATCGACCTGATTAACAGAACCCATTCTTACGGTAGACCCGTTAGAGATTTCGATAACTTTATCCTTGGCGTTATCTTTTGTAACCTCTAAATCAAAATGTTTAATTAGATTTCTCTGTAAATCGAAAGAGATCTGAGACAAGGAGTAGTTAGGGGACATAATTAGAATATTAGAGCCAGGAACCAAAGACACGAGCTGTCCAATGATATTGGCTATGTATGTTTTTCCCTGCCGCCGAGAGACAGCGGCAGAAATAAAACGATACTTTGGGTCGTTAACCGCATTGATAATTGCTATCTGCGAGGGTAACGGAGTGACATTCAATAACTCCATATACGGAGCTATTGGAAGCTTAAGAAATCTTGCCTCAGATCTTAATTCAACTATTTCATCAGAGATAATATCTCTGCGACTTACTTCTACTGCCATATTAATCTTCTTTTTTAACTAGTGTCCAAATGCCGTAGCCTAAGCCTATCCATGCCAGTAATTTTGCTAAACCACCGAAAAGTATGACCGAGCCACAGACTGCTATTAACATTGCACCATCCCAAGACGTGCGTTCTTTCATTGCTGCTTTAATCCATTTCACACTGAGTACCTCTCTTTTTATGACCGTTCCAGGCTACGAATCCTGCTAGACGCAGTGACCAGTAGGCTAGATAGTTAAGAACTCTGAAACCGTTTACTTCGATACAAATGTCACGGAACAAACCGTCCATGAACTTTTGGTCGTGATAGCCAATGTTGCTTCCATCTCTCTTCATAAGAGTAGCAAATTTATAACCATAGTCATGAACTAAACCACCCATAAGAAGTACACCTACTGGTGAGAGGAAAGTTGCAAGAAACTTAGGAACAGATGCTCCATCAAACTCAAACCCCGCAGGAATCTTATATTCTACATCGTTAAGAGTATAGTTAAAATCTTGTTCAATTTTCCACTTACGTGTACCCATTAACCACATTAAGATACCTTTCCAAAATCCTTTATCTTTCGTTGCAATGGGCAACGGAGACATTACAGGCATACTAGCATAAGTAAAGCCTACTATCGTTTCTTCTTTTTTATCTACCTTGTTTACTACAAAGCCAATAAGTACCAATATACTTAGTACTGTCCACTGCCAAAAATTCATGGCTAAGTCTAAGATTAAATCCATTACTTTTTACTCCCTACTGCTTCCTTGGCATAAAATGCCGCTACAATAGCTGCAACGGAAACGAAGTAGGTAGGGGCCATGCTCCCTAAAGTACTTGAAGCGTTAGACAGCCCTAATAATTCTGCGGCTACTACAGCGAAGGGATAAAGTAACATACCGCCAAGTGCAAACCAGGCCATGTTTCTTTGCGCATCTCGCATAGCATCTGCGTCTTCTAATTCTTTGCGCTTTGCTTCAAGGTACATTGCTTGTTCAGCATCGGACACATGTCCGTCACCATTAGTGTCTGCTGGGTGAAAATTCTTATTGTCTACCATTTTACTTTGTCCGCCCAGTATGCTGCTGACATCTTGCCTTTGGCAATGTTCTTAGCGTGTCGTGCTTTAAAACTTTTACGCTTGGCTTTTGCTGCTGCAGATTCTCCAGCCTTCGGCTTCCCTGCCGTTTTAGCTCCCTGCTGGCCGAATCGAATTGTTTTCACTTTACCGCCAGCTTTAGCTACAACGATGTGAGACTTTTTAGCGTGGCCTGGAGTACGTTTGGGTTTATTATAACCGCTAACGCCTGCTCGTTTTAACCGTGAGTCTTTTTTCTTCGCTTTTCGCTTTGCTGGCATAAAGATTACTCCTTTTCTTGCTTGCCGGAATCGACGGCATTTTTGACGTCTTGTCCAGCGGCTACTGCAATATCCGCTACTGTGTTGCCTACCCCGCCTAGGGTATTGTTTACCATTGTCTGCGTGCCGTCAATGGCTGCATTCATGGTTCCACAAGCTCCGAGTAGTAGTGCAGATACTATAACTAAATACTTCATCAGTTTCTCCGTTTTTCTTGCCCTTGGTATGAAATGTGTCCGATTAGTAGGAGAAGGGCCTTACTGAAAGTGCCACTTGACACTTTATTTCTTTCTTCGCTTCATAGTAGCTTTACGCTTCTTTTTCACGAAAGTCTTAACCATGGTAGGTTTACCACCGGGATTTCCTGCTTTTCTCTTACGACTTATTGCAGACTTCTTTTGAGCTGCCGTCATACGAGCTGCTTTTGCTTTGGGAACACATTTTGGGTACTTGCCTTTCTTTGCTTTGCTTCTACCACACTTTGCGTAGCCTCCGCCCTTCTTCGGACGGGAGATGTCTACCCATTCTTCTTTAAACCATTTCTTGAGACTCATTTCTTGACTCCCATTCGGTACTTACCGCCTCTTCGCTTATATTCTTTCACTAGAAAGGCATTTGCATAAGCTGAGGGGTATACCTTAAACTTTCTTTTTGTTGAAGCTTTTACAGAAGCATATAACCTTTTATTCGTCGGTACTGGCTTCTTCTTCGCAGTCTTCCTCTTCTTCTTCACCGCCATCTAAAATCTCCTCTACTGGAGGAATCCAGCCTGCTGCTACTTTAGCTTCTTCTTCTGTAGCAAACTTTTGCAGCTTGTCATTATCATCTCGATAACACCATTTACCACGCTTTTCAAAAATCATATTACTTGCCTCTCTTCTTTGGCTTCTTCTTCTTTGGTCGACCGACTGTAGATCCGTATGTTCCTTTACCTTTTGGCATAAGTTTCTCCTATAGTACTAGCTTAGCAATTATTGCTATTAATGGTATTACTATTATCATTACTCCTGTAACTTTTAAGAAAGTGTTTATACTCTTACGATTTTCTAATTTTTTACGCTTTGCTATAGCTGCTTGTCGTTCTCTATTGCGTTTGCAATCAGATTGAAACTGCAACCAAGCATCCCACATTCCGGGATCGCCTGCGTAAATCATATGCTCTTTAAGCCACTCTTCCTGCTTTCTAAGTTTTTGTAATTCCATAAAAGCGGCAAGTTCGTTTTTGTTGCCGTGAGCGTTAGACTTTTTTGCTATAACGGACTTATTGTCGAAGTATTTTGTTGCTTCGTCTCCAACTTCAAAAAGTTCTTTTCCGTTGCTAAGAGCTGTTTTGATAACCGAAAACGCAGCATTTGCTGCAGCTATCTCGGCAAGCACTACAATGTAGTAAGTAGGGTCACTAGCACACCCGCCAAGAACAATATAACAGTACCTCCCATTGACAACATTCTAGAGTCCATCTTCTGTAGAGTGGCCTCTATATTCTCTAACCTAGTAAAAGTAGTTTTCCAACGCTCCTCACATTGAACTTCGTGAGTAGCAAGCTCCATTTCCAGTTTGGTAACATTTGGAAGAACTTCCCTAAACTGTTTTAGGTCTGCTTGATATTGTTCGTTTTCACTGTGTTCCATTGAGTAGTTTATCCATAAGCTTACCATAATTACCTTGACCGAACGGAACTGATTCATTAATCTGTACGTTAGTCTGGTTTTTGATAGTGCTTCCTTCGGCCTTAGCGAGATCGGTCTGTGCCTTAATCTCGTCAATACGCATTTTATGAGCCATTTGTAATAGATCTGCTAAATCCTTGCTGGAGTATACACCAGATTCCTGAGCTTCTTCTAGCTTGGATGCGATCATCTCGTCTAACAGGGAACCGATGTTATTCTTGTTCCGGTAACCCATGTCCAAGTACACCGTGTCAATGTACTTCTTTACTTCGCGTGTATTTAACGCGTCAACTACTCGCTGTTCGGGTACCTGAAGATATTCGCATACACCCCGAATATTTCCGTATTGAAGATAACTATTCGCTATCTCCAGTCCCTCAGGACTAATTGTAGTTAGTTCTTTTGCCATGTTTCAAATTATACTCAAATAGAGGTTGGTTGTCAAGAGATTTTTTTCTCAGGTTACTCGGAAAGCGGATTGTCTAGTGCTCTCTGCAGTTTCTTTTCTAGTCGATCTTCTAGATCTTCCATGTCTTGATCAGAATCTGCTTTCATAGCGTCCCGCTTGGTTTCGAAGCGCTCACTTGCTTTGTCAATCATATCTCGTACTTCGTTTTCCATAGTACGTACTTTATCTTCTGCGCGGTCTGCTTGTTTCTCGATTGCGAGTATATCGTCTCTCAACCCAGTTTTAATGTCTCGTGTGTATTCAATAGCATCGTCGAGCTTTTGCTCTATTTGAAGGTTTCGTGCTGCAATAGCATCTGTATCAATGTTCTGGACAATTTCTTTCATATCCATGTAATCTGCGTAAAACTCAAAACCTGCCCAGGCTGCACCGCCTAGAGTCGAGAGGGCTGTAAGCATTACCATCATCTTACCGCCTTTAAACGTCATTCCTCCAAATTCAAACTCTGCCATTAATCTTCCTTAGCGAACTGTAAACTCCTGAGATTAGCAATCTCTTGTTTTAATTTCATTACTTCCATACGTTTCTTTTCTAATTCCAACTGGTATAAGGTATTACAGTTAATACGCTCTTTAGGAGCACCAATTGGTATAGTTATTTTTGCATACACACCTATGTCGCTATCCCTTACAGTAGAATTACTGAAGGTTGCGTCATAGGGATTGTCATAAGGGTTTTGATATTGATTATCAATAAACCCTATAACACCGAATTCTACATTGGTAGCCGAACCAATGGCATTTTGGCAGTCTAACTGCCCCGCTCTGATCCTATCCGATGCGTAACTCTGTGGAGAGCTAGGCAGGTTAAGATTCATAGAGCTTGAATCTGCTAGTACTAAACTATTAACTAGCAGTAAGGCTATTACTATTAAATGCTTCATTCTTGACCTTTGAACAAATTCTTGAGGTTATGATAGAAGGATTCTTTACGCTTGCAAGAGTCTTTGATTTGGAGCAAACATAACCTAGTTTGTCCGAGTCTTTTGTTCGTATGTATACTTCTATGTTTTTTCTTTCTAGATAATTTAAATTGATCAGCTTGTCTGTACTGGCAAAAGCTATACTATTCCAATCTTTATCATATACATTAATAGAGTACCAGTCAATTTCTTCACGATTATTGAAAATACTCATACTTAGTACACTTACTCCTGGTATAGGAGCTTGCCGTAGTACAGGATATGTTGGCGTAAACTGGTGAGCACTAGTGTGCCCACCCAGAATACAAAGTGCAACAAAAAGTATTACTGAGCGATACATTCAGCCAATACCATTGCAGTATAGTCTCCAGCAGGAAATGATTTATCATATCCGTAATCCGCTGTAGAATCTACATCAAACCAAACGCTTCCAGCAATTGTAAGATCAAACTCAACAGTATTGTTGTACTCAATCTTGCCTGATTCAAATGCTGACATACCTGCGTCTGAAGTTTGTCCAACTTTAACGTCTCCTGTCCAATTCACAACATCAGCTAACACGGGGCTAGAAGAGAAAGAGTTAGGATAAGAGATTACTGCTTTATAGTGATCTGCTGCTAAGATGTCATAACGGATGATGGGCTGTACACCGCCGTCAGTTGCATCTGTGCTTAGCTCACTTGGGCTTGGGTTACCATAGACACCAGAAGTATCGGTTTGGATAACACATTTACTTTCTACAGTACCCATAATAGGTACATTCGCCAAGGCTACACAAGGTAACGCGGCCAATAAAATTAGTGACTTTTTCATAAGGTATTCCTTATTAACGGCTTGCACCGCCTTAGGTAGTGTGTTAATCATACTGGGCCTCTACCATTTCTTCATGAAGCAATTGCTGAGCCAGCCCAACTCTCTTTGCTTTCTTATTATCTGGTAACTTCCCGTCTACCAGTACTACCG
>ERZ1046568.719-NODE-719-length-26343-cov-16.865414_pt1 | contig 26343 bp, 21 predicted proteins | sample MGYA00383092_ERZ1046568 | MGnify/ENA primary metagenome ERZ1046568 (study PRJEB29581, sample SAMEA5548362) | metagenome | biome: marine; feature: coastal; material: water | depth 1 m | study: Short-term variability in the microbial, nano- and picoplankton... | reverse complement strand
ACGGGTTAACGCGCACCAACTCATGGGCTAAGCACTGCAGCATCATGTTCAGGGCCGCCTTACTGCCTCGGTAGCTGTACCAACCACCGCGGCGATTGTCACCAAGACTGCCCACACGCGCGGACAGCGCGGCCACAATGGGGGCGGCACTCGTCTTCAGCAAGGGGGCCATCGCCGATAGTATCCGCATCGGTAGGAACGTATTGACCTCAAACACCTTGTCCATCGCCGCAGAGTCGATCTGGGCCAACGCGCGCTCAGGGCGATAGCCCGCCCCTTGCAAAACACCATTACACACAACCAACCTTGTCACATTCGTTTGCGCCGACACCAATCGCGCAGCGAGCGCTGACAATCCCGCCTCGGTGTAATCTGCGGTCTCAACCTGCACCCTATCCAAGTCACCGATATCGCTAATCGCGTTGGCAGATCGCGTCACCGCCAAAATGCGTCTTCGCCCTTGTCGCTGCCAGCGCTGAATCAGCGCACCGCCGATGGCACTGCTCGCACCAAATACGATATCCAGCTCGCCCGTATCAGACATCACGTTGCTCCCCTGTCATCCGGCCACTGCAGTGGCGCTTTACCCCCAGTTGTACGACAAAACGCGTTGTTAGATGACTATGCAACCCGTATTGCCCTGACCCTTGAGTGCGCTGGCAAGCCCGCCATTGTCAGGAAGCCGCATCAGAGTGCGCCGGGGAACGCGCCGCCATCCAATAGGATATTTTGACCAATCACGAAACCCGCCTTATCCGAACACAACCAAGCACAGGCCCCGCCAAACTCTTCAGACGTGCCAAAGCGCCCCGCTGGCACCGACTGCATGCGCGCTTGACGAGCATCGTCCTCACTGATGCCGCGGGCACCTGCATCCAGTTTGTCGAGCGTAACCAGTCGGTCAGTATCGTGCAGGCCCGGCAATAAGTTGTTAATCGTGACGCCACTGCCTGCGACTTGCCGCGATACGCCGGCGACGTATCCGGTCAAACCAGAGCGCGCCGTGTTAGAGAGCCCGAGCACTGGAATCGGCGCCTTCACGGCCACACTGGTGATGTTCACAATCCGTCCCCAGCCCCTGTCCATCATGCCGGGCAACGCTGCCTTAATCAGAGCGATGGGCGTCAGCAAATTGGCGTCGAACGCCGCAATAAAATCGTCGCGACCCCAGTCAGACCATAAGCCCGGAGGTGGTCCACCCGCATTGGTCACCAGGATATCGATGTCTCCCGCCGCCTCTAGCACCGCCGCCTGACCCGCCTCAGTGGTGATATCCGCCGCAACCGCTTCGACAGACACCCCGTAAGTTGAGCGAATACTGGCGGCAGTCGCCTCCAAAGACTCAGCGCCTCGTGCGTTGAGAACGAGATCCACGCCCTCCCCTGCCAGCGCCTCAGCGCAACCTTTACCCAACCCCTTTGATGATGCGCAGATCAATGCGCGTCGACCCCGAATACCCAGATCCATGATTCACTCCTCGCGTGCGGTACGCTGTCTCACTCATTATCCGTATCACTGACCCGTGCTTGCGCTCGCTCCGTGCCCTGGTGCGCGCTAGCCAATCGTTGCCCATCGCAGTATACGGGCAATGGGCTATGCTTGGGGTGACTCACGGCAACGCTTAGCTCGTCGGTAAGTAAGGGAGTACTCGGCAACGATGATCCGTTTTTGGGAACAGAAAACGCTCTCGGAGATGACCCCAGGTGAATGGGAGTCGCTCTGTGACGGCTGCGGTCAATGCTGCCTGCATAAGCTCGTTAACGAGGAAACAGCCGATGTTTTCTACACGCAGGTCGCCTGCCGACTCCTCGATACCGCAACCGCGCAATGCCAGCATTACGCGGCGCGGACTGCAGAAGTCAGCGACTGTCTCGATGTTCGCAACATGGACTCCGGGGAGCTCGCTTGGATGCCTCGAAGCTGCGCCTACCGGCGGCTGAGTGAGGGAAAGGCATTGCCACAATGGCATCCACTGCTGACCGGCGATCCGCAATCGGTGCTCAGCGCAGGCGTCAGTGTCGCCCACAGAACCATCAGCGAAGACAACGCTGACCTGGATGACCTAGAAGCCGAAATCATTGAATGGGTGGAGGTCTGAACGCGCCTAGCCTGTTTCGAATGACAGGAAACGGCCTGAACCACTGCCTCAGGGCGTCCGGTTAACTGGCTGGCCTGATAAGTGCAAATGTGTATACTACGCCCCCTCGCCGTCGGGACGACAATGGCGAGCACCGACACGCGGAATTAGCTCAGCTGGATAGAGCGCCGGTCTACGAAACCGGAGGTCGCAGGTTCGACTCCTGCATTCCGCGCCAAAGCCCCTTGTATCGCCTCTAAAGCCCCTTCACTGCGTTACTGTGAACGCGCGTCACGACATTTGTGCACGCGTAAAAAGCAGTCCAGCCACGGCCCTCATCAATCCGAGGAGCGCCTAAAACGATCTACCCTTCAAGCCGTCTGGCGCTCGGCGGACAGCCAATCTGCCGATTTCTGAATGCCACCTAGGGGGAAAACGTGCACCTTAGAGATATTCGTTTTGTCGTCATTTTTTAGCATCAATTCGAGATCGCTTACGATCTCTACGGGCTCATAAGGCAAGAGTAACTTCGAGATATCTTTAGCTCGTTTTTGCAGCACTTTAAGGGAGGGCCCAACACCGCAGGAAATCGCAAATTTGATCAGCGTCTGCAGCTTTGTGGGACCTGCAATACCGATATGTATGGGTAAAGAAATACCGGCAAGTTTCAGCGCAGCGGCCCACTCGTAAACAGCCGCTGCACTGAACGAAAACTGAGTGACAATGGCCATCTCCGCGCTAGTTTGATCTGAGAATGCCTGCTTCCACCTCAGCGCATCACCTAGCGGATCACCAGAAGCCCCCGCATCAATATCTTTATTACCTTCAGGGTGCCCCGCGACGTGGAACCGCTTAAAGTGGTATTTATCGAATAACCCTGTTTCCAGCAGTTGCATCGAGTTAGACAGGGTCCCTTGAGGGGCTCGCGGGCTCCCGGCCAGCAACAAAGCCTCAGAGATGCCCGCCTCACCAGCATAAGACTGAATCCAGTTTTCAAGGGTGCTCACGTCCCTCATCAACCTAGCAGGGAAATGAGGCATGACTTGATAACCCGCTTTCGTCAGCCTCGCCGCCGCCGCCAGCATGTCTTGAAAATCGACCCCCTCAATGTGTGCCAGATACACCCTCGTACTGGGCGGCAGTAGCGCCTCCAAGTTGTCGATCTTGGCCAAGGTCCGAGGCATAACCTCTATTGAAAAACCCTCTAGAATGCTTGCTGTCATCGTAACAACCTTACTCTTGTCGCGCCGCCCTTGTGATGGAGCCAGTCTGATGAAAATCAGACACTGCGGCGGCCGCCTGTTGAATTTGGGCGAATCCTACCGCCTGCCCCACGGTGCGTATACAGAGCGGCTCCACGCAAGGCGCTTTGGACGCAATCAGACAACCCGTTGTCGCTCTCAGTCGATCAGCTGTTGATTTTCTGCTAATGAGCCGATCGATTTGCTTATCGATCTAGACCCGATGCAGGTTGCAGAAGACCGCATCCTCACTCCGCTACCTACAACCCGACCGAAACAGTCGATCCTATGCAGAGGTGTCGACGAGTTCGAAAATTCGGATTGACGGTGTACCAATGCAAACCGCTGCGAACTCCTCCGAAGTGCCGTCTTCTTGCCTGAATTGTAAGTATTTTTGGTAATCCTCTTTGGAATCCCATAGCTCAGTGATCACCCAATTGCTGGGATCTTCGACGTTATAAGTCAGGTCGATTGTCTGGAAACCATCGAAGGTTCTGGTCACTTTGAACTTCTCGGTCAGTAGTGCGGTGAACCCGTCTCGCTCTCCGTCTTTTAAAAACCCCTCTACCAGCACGCCTACGGTCATGTCAGTCTCCCCGGCCAACGATTGAGTGCAATATAAGTTCAATGCCAGCGACGCTAAGTCGACGCTGCCAAGTTGGCTTGTTCAACTTACTCGGCGTCCTCAGAGAGTGCGTAGACCTTATCAATAATGGCCTCGACCTGGAGCTCTAGCGACGCATAATCCATCTCGGCCACCAGCTCCAGCTTCAGTTCGTGAAGTAGCTCGGCAACCTCTTTCAGCGCTTGTTCTGTTGGCATGGCTCACCTCTGTCGTTCAAAAGAAATACCATCGAAGTGTAGCGGAAGAGACGACAAGTTGCGTCCACAATCAACGCATCTTTCACTGATCGGCACGAGACCATTAGTGAGGAGAATCGGCCTCACTGAGTGACGCCACGGCGGCAGTTCCGGTCAACGTTGCCAGCGCTCTCAATCGGCCTCTTTTCTTCCGCCCGACAGGCCACTCCTCTCCCATTCAATAGACCACTTTCTCTCGTCACCCCTCTCACTGAGGTGCGGGAGCTGACACGCCACCGAGAACGCACGCTGCCCACATCGTATCGCAGCCTCGCAGCCCCTGCGGTGCCGCCAGCCATCGCGTTACAAGACATCTGGCCAAGTGGCCCATGACTCTAATGCAATGGTTTGAAAGAGGGCTTATCACGCCACAACAGCCCACCGAAACGCCGTTCTGGGAACCGGACGATAAGCCCACATAACAGCCCGATGTACCCCCTATTTAAAGTCTTGCCTGCGTCTGCCGTGTAGGCTAATAATGCGAGCAATAGGTGGTGGGAAACCCAGCTTTAGAGAGAGGCAAATCATGGCAAAACGCGCAGGTGGTAGGGAGGCGAGAAAAGCCCAGCGAGCGGCACCGTTAGCGGCAGAAATGAAGCCGGTCCGTCCGGGTGAACGCGGCGGTCGTTACCACCCGTTTTCGGACCACGACTTAGCAGCGATCGTTGACAATATCTTTCGTATTCTGGGCGAGGTGGGATTTAAAGATGCCACGCCACATTGCATCGAAAAGTGTCAGGCGGTCGGGGCCGTACTCGGCGAGGACGGTCGCTTGCGGATGCCCAGAGCGGTCGTTGAGAACGCGCTCACTGTCGCCAAGCGCAACCTGACGCTGCATGCGCAAGATCCTGCCTATGATCTGGACCTCTCGGGATCTAGAGTGCACTTTGCGACGGCTGGCGCAGCGGTGATGATTGCCGATTCAGCCAATAATCGATACCGCGAATCCACTACCCGCGATCTGTATGACCTTGCCCGTATTGCAGATAACTGCGAGCACATACACATGTTTCAGAGGATGTGTGTGCTGCGGGACCTCGACAATACCTATGAAATGGACCTCAACACCACGTATTGCTGTGTTGCCGGCACGCGCAAGCATGTGGGCGCGAGCTGGAGCAACTGTGATCATCTCGCCAAAGCACTTGAGATGCTGCACATCGTCGCCGGTGGTGAAGATCAGTGGCGCGCGCGCCCCTTTGTGAGTCAGTCAAATTGCTTCGTCGTGCCGCCCATGAAATTCGCCGAAGAAGCCCTCGAATGTTTGAGGGTCGCAGTAGAAGGCGGCATGCCCGTGCTGCTACTCTCAGCGGGCCAGGCGGGCGCCACAACACCCGCGACCCTCGCCGGTGCGGTGAGTCAAGCGTGGGCCGAGTGCTTGGGCGGTCTCGTTTATGTCAACGCAATCAAACCCGGTGCACCCGCTATCATTGGCGCGTGGCCTTTTGTGTCTGACCTACGCACGGGCTCCATGAGCGGTGGATCGCCAGAGCAAGGATTGATTTCTAGTGGCTGCGCGCAATTGGGCCTACACTTTGACCTTCCCTTCGGAACCGCCTGCGGCATGACCGACGCCAACATGCCCGACTTTCAGGCAGGCGCAGAACGGGCTCACACGTTGATGCCACCGGCACTGGCCGGCGCCAACCTCATCTATGAATCTGCAGGTATGTACTCGAGCTTGCTGGGGGTGTGCCCCGAGAGCTTGATACTCGATAACGATGTGCTCGGTGCCACACTGCGCGCAGTGCGGGGGATCGAAGTCAATGAAAACACGCTGGGGTTTGCTGATCTTGCCGAGGTCTGTCTGGGCGAGAAAGGCCACTATTTAGGGTCTGATCACACCTTAGCCGTGATGCAAAGTGAGTACCTCTACCCTGAGGTAGGCAACCGCTTTAGCCCTACCGTGTGGGAGCAATCTGACAAACCGCTGGCGCTAGACAATGCCATCCGCACTCGTGATGACATACTCGCCAATTATGTGCCAAGCCACATCAGTCCAGAGGTCGACGCAGAGATTCGCGCCAAGTTTCCTATTCGGTTAATCACCGAGGATTTATTGCAAAGCGCCTAACGCTGACGGCGGCGGCGCCATAACGACTGGCTTCGCTGTCAGAATAACGTCTGGAAACCCGCGGGATCAGCCGCTGCATGAGCGCCGTCGGTGACGCCCCAGAGTGAGCGCCCGATCACGCCCCGCATTCCAGTCCGGATTTCAGTCCCTGTTAACTGCGGATTTTTGAGTTCTCTGGATCATAAAGTGGCCGCAACGACACCTCAGCCACGATTTTTTCGCAGGCCACTTCCACCTCATAGGTCCCCTCAAGCACCGCTTCAGGTGCGTCACCCGGGATGGCACTGACATAACCCAAACCAACCGCACCGCCCAAAGTGTGCCCGTAGGCACCCGAGGTGATATGGCCCACCAATGCTCCGTCACGCCATATGGGTTCATTGTGGTAAATCAGTGGCTCAGGGTCCTTTAATCGGAGCTGGACTAAGTGGCGTGAGAGTCCTTGTTCGCGCTGCTCAAGTAGCGCCTCTCGACCCACAAAGCCGCCTGGCTTATCCCATTTCACGACAAAGTCGAGACCCGCCTCCAAGGGCGAGTCCTCGTCAGTAATATCGTGGCTCCAATGACGATAGGCTTTTTCGGTGCGCAGAGAGTTCAGCGCGTGGTAACCGGCATGGGCCAGACCCCATTCAGCGCCCGCCTCCACGATACGGTCATAGGTATCCTGCATGAACTCCGTCGGGATGTAGAGCTCCCACCCCAACTCGCCGACAAAAGTAATCCGCGAAGCGCGCACATAGCCATAGCCCAGTTCAATCTCGCGACTGGTGGCAAAGGGAAACACCTTGTGGCTCATGTCGTCAGGGGTCAACGACTGCAAGAGATCTCGCGCCTTGGGGCCCATGATGGATATGACGCCCATACCTGAGGTGACATTAGTCAAAACACAGTGTGCGTCGTCGGGGATATGACGCTTAAGCCAATAGAAATCCCGCACCTCTGTTTCGGCGGCACTTACAATCATAAACGCGTGCTCGGTCAGTCGCGTCACGGTCAAATCGGCTTCAATCCCCCCGCGTTCGTTCAGCCATTGGGTGTACACAACCCTACCCGGCGCCACGTCGATATTATTCGCGCAGATCCGATTTAACACCGCCACGGTATCGCGACCCTCAAAGCGAAACTTAGCGAAAGACGATTGATCAAATAACGCGACACCTTCGCGCACCGCGCGATGTTCTGCAGCGGAATGCTCAAACCAGTTCTGCCTGCCATAGCTATAGTCATAGCGCGGCTCGATGCCCTTCGGCGCATACCAGTTGGGTCGCTCCCAGCCGTAAGCTTCGCCATGGCAGGCACCCGCGGCGCGCAATCGATCATGAATCGCGGCTTTACGAACGCCCCGAGCCGTCTCGTATTGGCGATACGGATAGTGTGTCGCGTATAAAAGACCGAGACTTTCGCCCACTCTAGATTGCAGGTAACGCCGGTTCCGCTGGAACGGCATGTTGCGCCGAACATCCACCTCCCATAAATCTACCGGGGGTCGCCCATCGCGGATCCATTCAGCGGTCACCTTCCCCACTCCGCCCGCAGACTGCAAACCAATTGAATTGAGCCCTGCCGCGACGAAACAATTTTTCAGCTCCGGCGCCTCGCCAAGGTGGTAACGCACATCGGGCGTGAAACTCTCAGGACCGCAGAAAAATTTCTGGATGCCCGCGCGTTCAAGCGCAGGGAATCGTTTCATGGCGTCGTGCAGCACCGGCTCAAAATGATCAAAATCACCGGCGATCTCATCGAAGCAAAAGTCCTCTGAAATACCGCCCATTCCCCAGGGCTTCGCACTGGGCTCAAAGGCGCCTAACAACAGTTTGCCGGCGTCATATTTATAGTAGGTGCAGGCATCGTAATCACGGAGCACGGGTAAATCAGGGTGTAATCCTTCGACCGATTCAAACAACACGTAATAATGTTCGCAGGCGTGTAGCGGCAGGTTCACGCCGACCGTAGACGCCAAATCTCGCGACCACATGCCCCCGCAAATCACCACATACTTGGCCTGTATCTCGCCCCGATCAGTGCGCACACCGGTGATCTGGCCGGCCTCGTGGAGGATCTCTTCGACCTTGGTATGGGTTGCAATGCGAACCCCGCGACTCTTAGCCCCCTTCGCTAAGGCTTGCGTAATGTCGACCGCATTGGCGTAACCGTCAGAGGGGATGTGAATCCCGCCAAATAAATCATCTGTCTGAATCAGCGGGTAGCGTTCGGCAATCTCTGCGACCGAGAGCACGTTCACTTCGAGGCCAAACACCTTCGCCATGGAGGCACTGCGCTTGAGCTCCTCAAAGCGTTCGGCGGTCGCCGCAATCGACATCGAGCCACACTGTCGGTAGCCCGTCGCCTGCCCCGTCTCTGCCTCTAGCCCTCGATATAATTCACTCGTGTACCGTGCTAGCTTGGTCATATTGATCGAGCTGCGTAGCTGTCCGACTAAACCAGCCGCATGCCAGGTGGTGCCGCTGGTCAGTTCTTTGCGCTCCACCAACACCACATCTTGAATACCGGCTTCAGCGAGGTGATACGCGACCGACACGCCAATCACGCCGCCGCCAATCACAACGACCTCACAACGATCGGGTAAAGTCGTCATCAGCTCATTAACCGCTGATTAGCAGGGTCATAAGCCGGATCAGTGAGCACCGTCGCTTGGCATCGAGCGTCTAGCAAACCCACTTCTAATACCGACCCCGGTACCGCTTGCGCCGGCGGAACATATCCAAAACCAAGACTCTGCTCTACGGCATGACCATAGCCACCCGAAGTGGTCACACCGACACAGTCATCGCCGACAAATATCGGTTCGCCACCTCGCACATCGGCGTCAACAGCGTCCACCGAAAAATACACCAGCTGCAATGGTCCCGTGTCCCGGGTTTCGGTGGCTAATTTGCCAATAAAGTCATCTTTTTTGCCGTTAAAAAAGCGCGCCATATCGGCCTCGAGCATCGTGACCTCGTTAGTGAGCTCCGCGCCCCAGCCACGATACGCTTTTTCCATGCGCAAGCTGTTGAGAGCGTACAGACCAAAGTTAGCAATGCCGTGTGCTTCGCCCGCAGCCCATACGGCAGCATAGAGCGTCTCAAGATCCGCCATTCTCGGGTGCAGCTCCCAGCCCAGCTCCCCCACATAGTTAATCCGTAATGCCAGCGTTTTGACGCCCGCGAGTTCAATTTCCTGCGCGCTGCGCCAAGGAAAAGACGCGTTATCGAGCGGCGCATCCGTCAGCGTTGCGAGTAACTCGCGGGAACGTGGGCCGGCCACGACCATCACGCCTCGCTGCTCGGTGGCATTGGTAATCTCAACCGCTTCGCCCTCCTCTCGCTGCTGCAACAAATGATCGAGATCACGAAGCTCAGCGCTGGCGGCCGATAACAAGTAAAAGTGGTCATTGGCGATTCGTGTGACGGTGGCCTCACCTAATATACGGCCCTGCCGGGATAAAAAGTGTGCCAGCGCCATGCCGCCGTCTCGTTTGGGCATGCGATTCGCTAACAGCCGGTTTAAAAATGCCTCTGCTCCGGCGCCGCGCACATCGTATTTTGCGAACCCGGTCATATCGATCACACCCACCCGATCTCTCACCGCTTCGCACTCGGCTCGCACCACATCAAACACGTTATTGCGACGGTAACTGCATTCTTCCTCACGGCCATCGAGGGAAAACCATTGCGGTCTCTCCCAACCAAATGTCTGCGTGAAGACCGCGCCTTTTTCTGCCAACGCGGCATGTAGCGGACTCAACCGGCAGTCCCGCGCCGCCGAGAATTCTTCTCCCGGTACTGGCGTTGCATAGGTCAATCCATAATCTTGGAAGCCCTTTTCGCGCATGTAGTGGCGATCGGCAAAGTCACCAAAACGTCTGGGATCAAACCCTGTCATGTTGATTTCGGCGTCGCCATGAATCATCCACTGGGCGAGATACTTCCCGCACCCGGCCCCCTGAGCAATACCAAATGAGGAACCACAGCAAAGCCAAAAGTTCTCAAGGCCCGCAACCGGACCCAGCAGTGGCGGGCCATCCGCCGAATGAGGAATAGCGCCATTGACGATGCGTTTGATACCCGCGTCTAACATCGGGGGCATACAGTTCATGGCCCGCTCAAGCCATGGCATCAATCGGTCCAGATCGTCAGGAAATAACTCACTGTCCGACGACCACGGCGGCAGACCATCTGGGCCCCAGGCTTCGGTCAGGCCGGTGGACTCATAAATACCAATCAGGCCTGATTTCTGTTCTTGCCGAATATAAGCTGAGGCATAGGGGTCACGCATGACCGGGAATTCTTCATCGCGATCAATAAACTCTTGAATTGCGCCGGTGACAATATAGTGGTGTTCCATATTGGCAATCGGTACATCGGCTCCGACCATCTGCGCCACTTGACGAGCAAAACTGCCCGCCGCATTAACGACGATCTCCGCCGTAACCTTGCCCAGTTCTGTATCGACCTCCCACTCGCCAGAAGGCAAACGATTAATATCCGTCACACGATTATGGCGCACAATTTTGACGCCCATATCGGTGGCGCCCCGGGCCATCGCGTTGGTCAGTCCCGAAGGATCAGCGTGGCCATCGTCCAATGTCCACGCGCCTGCTATGACGCCATCGATGTCGTAAAAGGGGTTGAGTGCTTTGATCTTTTCTGCATCGATGATCTCCATGTGGAAACCGACGTTGTCAGCGATACCCTTCATGTAATGAAACCAGTCGATATCGGCTTGTTGACGCGCGACACGAATGCCTCCAGACGCATGCCAACTCACATATTGACCCGTCTTTTCTTCCAGAGTCGGGTACAGGCGATTCCCGTAGTCGTGGATTTTGGCGAGATTGTAGTTGCTCACCAAACTCGGGCACTGGCCGGCAGCATGCCAAGTCGACCCTGAGGTCAATTCCCCCTTCTCGATCAACATGACATTGGTTTCGCCTTCTTCGGCGAGGTGGTAAGCCAGTGCCACCCCCATAATGCCGCCACCAACAATCACAATCCGGGCCTGTGAATTCATGGACATACCCTTTTTCCCCTGTTCTTATGCGGTGGAGGCTACAGTGTGATTTTAGACCGCGTCAATGCGCTTATATTGGTCCAATATGAGGTCAGTGACCACCAGCCGTCTTTGCAAATGCAAACGCTTCGGTGGGACAAAATGAGCAGATCACTTTGTTTGCAAAAAGACCATTCAGTGAGGCTCAGCGCCATTGCTCGTTTTTTGAAAAACCCAACAAAACTCGGGATTTTTTCCACCTCCAAAATTTCGTGCCCAAGGTGTCGCTTTTGGTTCTTTAGGTGTCGGTTTAGGCATAGCCTCCTGTCAGTAACAACGCCACAGTAGCGCCCATTGCACGTGGGTTTGCAGGGTCCAGCTTCAAGGCCCGTTGACACTGTTGGCAGTAAGCGATTCGGTTACTATCAGCGGCACGGATCGGGTCTAGGTATGGCCGAGGAGAGACCGGTAGCCGGTGTCACCATAAGACCGAATTTTGTAGCGCACGAGGCGTACAAGGCCTCTTGATGGAAGTGGTGTAATGAGCGAGCGAGCGAGCAGACGAAAAGGCGGAGGTCGAGCTGGGCGACGAGAGGCTCGCGCCGATGCTGCGCCCGCCGCCGCACCTTTCATCGAGCGAAAGATCCCCTACGTTGAGATTCTCAGCGAAGAAAACCTTGAACTCATCGAGCACAACGCTGACCGACTGTTGAGCGAAATTGGCATCGACTTTCTCGACGACCCTGAAGTCTTAGATTTATTTCGGGAAGCAGGTGCAGAGGTCGACGGGACGCGGGTCCGCTTTCCAGCTGGCATGTGCCGGCAAATTATTCAAGCGAGTGCGCCAAGCGAGTATGTGCAACATGCGCGCAACCCCGCTCGCAATGTGACTATTGGCGGTAAGCGAACCGTACTGGTGCCCGCCTATGGCCCGCCCTTTGTCCATGACCTCGATAAAGGCCGTCGCTACGCGACCATCGAAGATTTTGAAAATTTCGTCAAGCTCGCTTACATGGCGCCAGGGATTCATCACTCGGGTGGCACCGTCTGCGAGCCAGTTGATCTGCCGGTCAACAAGCGCCACTACGACATGCTGTACAGCCACTTCAAATATAGCGACAAGCCTCTGATGGGCTCGGTCACTCATTGGCGCCGCGCTCAAGACTCGGTCGATATGGCAAAAATCGTCTTTGGCGATGAGTTTGTGGATCAAAACTGCGTGCTCACCAGCTTGATCAACGTGAACTCTCCGTTGGTCTTTGACGGCACCATGCTCGGCTCACTCAAGGTCTATGCCCGCAATAACCAATCCACGGTGATATCGCCCTTTATTCTTGCCGGCGCAATGTCCCCAGTGACGGTCACCGGTACGCTAACTCAAATTCTCGCTGAGGCCTTAGCGGGCATCGCCCTAACGCAACTGATTCGTCCCGGCTGCCCTGTGATTTTCGGCACGTTTGCGGCAGCGGTATCGATGGCAACGGGTGCGCCCACCTTTGGTACCCCAGAGCCCAGCATGGTGATTTATGCCGCCGCCGCACTGGCGCGTCGGCTTGGTGTACCTTTCCGCAGCGGCGGCGGACTCTGCGGTTCAAAGCTGCCCGATGCTCAGGCGGCTTATGAGGCGGCGAATACGCTTCAGACCGCAGCGCTGGCGGGGGTGAACTTTATGCTGCATACCGCCGGTTGGCTCGAGGGCGGCTTGGCGATGGGCTATGAGAAGTTCATCATGGACTGCGATCAGGCAAGTATGATTTCAGTACTCTTGCAGGGTGTCGATATGTCCGAGAACGCACAGGCCATGGACGCGTTTGAAGAAGTGGGCCCCGGGAAGCATTTCCTAGGATCAGCACACACGCTCAGTAACTTTGAAACGGCCTTTTATCGCTCAACCGTCGCCGATAACAACAGCTACGAGCAATGGTCTGCAGAAGGCAGTTTAGATTCGGCCCAGCGAGCGAATGTTTTGTGGAAAAAAATGCTGGCGGATTACGAGGCGCCGGCATTAGATCCCGCTATCGACGAAGCACTGCAAGTCTTTATGACAACCCAAAAAGCATCTTTTGCCGATCGAGATTATTAAAAGAGGAGAGACCCTGCCATGTCAGATGACGAAGACGATATTGTCCTTTCAGAACTCTCGAACGAAGACCTTGTGCAACAAATGCACGATGACCTGTACGACGGCCTGACAGAAGAAATTGAAGAAGGCACACGAATTCTGTTGGCACGTGAGTGGTCTCCAGAGGAAGTGCTAGGCAAAGCATTGGTCGACGGTATGACCATTGTCGGCATCGATTTTCGTGACGGTATCTTGTTCGTCCCGGAGGTGTTGCTCGCGGCCAACGCCATGAAGGGTGGCATGGCGATACTGCGCCCGCTGCTCGCAGAGACCGGTGCCAAACCAGTTGGCACGATGGTCATTGGTACCGTCAAAGGTGACATTCATGACATCGGCAAAAACCTCGTTTCGATGATGTTAGAAGGCGCTGGGTTTGAGGTCTTTGACATCGGCATCAATAACGCTGTGGAAGATTATTTAGCAGCGATCGAACAACACAAACCAGACATTTTGGGTATGTCCGCTCTGCTCACAACCACCATGCCCTATATGAAGGTGGTCATCGATACGTTGGTCGAAAAAGGACTGCGCGAGGACTATATCGTGCTGGTGGGCGGCGCTCCACTCAACGAGGAATTTGGTCAGGCTGTTGGCGCCGATGCCTATTGTCGTGACGCAGCAGAAGCGGCGACCACCGCAATCCGCATGGTCAGTGAGCGCCGTCTGGCGCAGAGCGCCTGACCTTCTCGGCGATGATGGGAGCCACTCTAATCATCGCCTGCGGCGCACTCGCGCGGGAAATAGACGCGCTCAAACGCGCCAACGGATGGGATCAGCTGCAGGTACAATGCATTGATGCAGCTCTGCACAACCGACCTGAGGCGATTCCTGCGAGAGTAGACGCTTTGCTCGAGAAGCACTTCCATCAATACGATCGGGTGTTCGTGGCTTACGCGGACTGTGGTACCGGCGGCGCACTGGATAAGGTGTTGGCGCGATGGGATGTTAGCCGTCTCCCTGGCGCTCACTGTTATGAAGTCTTCGCGACGTCAGCCGTGTTCCATGCACTCGCAGAGGCAGAGCCTGGCACCTTTTACCTGACCGATTTCTTAGCACGGCATTTTGATCGGTTGGTCATCGAGGAGTTAAAACTCGATACGCATCCCGTTTTACAAGACATGCTCTTTGGCCATTACCAGCGAATCGTTTACCTAGCGCAAACAGACGATGCAACACTCCTCGCCAAAGCGCAAAAAGCGGCAGACCGATTAGGGCTCGCTTTCGAGGTCCTCGACACCGGATTAATCGCATTGCAAGCCGCATTAGCCCCGCAAATTCTTCACTTTGATCATGACCCTGAGGCCCACCATGCAACGCATTGATATTTTGTGGCGCGATATTCCCTCGCAAGTCCTGATTAAGCGTGGCCGAGATCGTGGTAAGTACATGCTGAGCGCGCGCTTCCAAGAGGCGATAGACCGCGCTGCCATGCGAGCCGGCAAGGGCGGCAGTGACGCCTACCTCGATGAATGGCGACGAGTCACCACCGCGATAGAGGCCGAAGGCGCACTGGCAGATATTGCAGCGCAACTCGGTCAAGAGATTGAAGCGCAGTACTCTGACGAGGACATCACCCGACTTGCCAAGCAAAATGGCTATGCTGAGTCTAACTCATGAACTCGGCCAGACTGGGGTCCCTGCGCGGGCGCGATGGCTCGACGTATTGTTCGAAACAATAAAACCGCACCGCCACCTTCATTCCTATTTTCTTCTTTCATTACTATTTCTGCATTAGGTTATCCTCATGACAATAACGACAATCAGTTCGGCCACTAGGGAAGTTCATATGGGCTTCGATCAACGCTTTGTGATTATTGGGGAGCGAATCAATCCAACCGGCCGTAAAATTTTGGCTGAAGAAATGAAAAATGGTGACTACAGCCGCGTCGAGTCTGACGCGCTGGCGCAGGTTGCAGCAGGCGCCCACATGCTCGATGTTAACGCGGGGATTCCGCTGGCGGATGAGCCACGTATTCTGGCGGAGGCCATTCAACTGGTTCAGTCGATCACCGATGTACCACTGAGCATTGATTCTTCTATCGTCGAAGCACTGGAAGCGGGTCTTGCCGTTTATCAAGGAAAAGCACTGGTCAATTCAGTCACGGGTGAGGATGAGGTGCTAGAGCGGGTGCTGCCCTTGGTCGCCAAGCACAAGGCGGCTGTTGTGGCGATCTCTAATGATGAGACCGGTATCTCAGAGGATCCCGACGTGCGCTTCGCGGTCGCTAAAAAAATTGTCGAGCGCGCCGCTGACTACGGGATACCCTACAGCGATATTGTTGTGGATCCCCTCGTGATGCCGATTGGCGCGATCAATACTGCCGGCTTGCAGGTCATGGCGCTGGTGCGACGGCTGAGAGAGGAGCTCAAAGTGAATACCACCTGCGGCGCCTCTAACGTGAGCTTTGGCCTGCCTAATCGTAATGGCATTAACTCGGCCTTTCTTACCATGGCGATGGGTGCTGGAATGACCTCCGCCATTACCAGCCCCATGCATCCAGAAGTGATGCAGGCTGTGCGCGGTGGTGATGTCATGATGGGCCATGATCCCAACTGTACGCATTGGATCCGCGCCTATCGTGAACCCGCTGCTGAGGGTGAGGGACGTGGTGGCAGAGGTGGACGATCGGGACGTCGTAGGAGCGCGTGAATCTTGGGTGAAACCGATGTCAAAGTGCTCTTCATGCCCTCGGGGAGGCGTGGATTTTTTCCGCGCGGGACACCCCTTTTAGACGCTGCAAGAAGCTTAGGCGTCGACATCGACTCCGTCTGTGGTGGCAGAGGACTTTGCGGGCGCTGCCAAATCAGTTGCGTGACGGGGTCTTTTGCCAAACACCAAATCGAATCTGACGTCGATCACCTCTCCCCTTTTTGTGCGACCGAGGCCAAATTTGACGAGCGAAAGGGCCCTTTAAAAGAGGGCCGTCGGCTCAGTTGTCACACCACACTGCTGGATGATGCCGTCATCGATGTGCCCGCTGAGAGTCAGGTGCACCGACAGATCGTGCGCAAAGAAATGGAATCTCGCGATATCCGTCTCGATCCCGCCACACGGCTCTACTACGTACAGATTGGCGAGCCGACGCTCGAGGATCCCCGTGGTGAACTGCAACTGTTAATTGAAGCGCTCGAGGCCGATTGGGGTGTTACCGGCCTCACGTTGGCCCACTCACAGCTGCAGCAAATTCAAGCGGCACTGACACGAGAAGACCGTGGCATTACGGTAGCCGTGTATCAAGAACGCGAAATTACCGCTGTGTGGCCGGGGCTATTTGAGCAACCCCGGGGTATCGCCATTGACGTGGGCTCCACCACTGTCGCAGCGCATCTTTGTGATTTAAAAACCGGAGAAGTGTTGGCCTCTGCCGGCGTGATGAACCCGCAAATCCGCTACGGCGAAGATCTGATGAGCCGGGTGTCTTATGTCATGATGCACCCCGAAGGGGCGGAGCTCCTCACCCTCGCCATCCGCGAGGCAATCAATGGCTTATTGGTGGAGTTGAGTGAGCAAGCCTCAGGCGACATCAACGATATTTTAGAAATTGCCTTGGTGGCGAACCCCATCATGCATCACATTTTGCTGGGTATTAATCCGGTGAACCTCGGCACTGCGCCCTTTGCGCTTACCACCAGTGACCCGATCGACACCCGCGCCATCGAAGTGGGACTGATCGCGCATGCTGAGGCTCGACTGTATTGCCTGCCGTGTATTGCGGGCCATGTGGGAGCGGATGCTGCCGGGGTCATTTTGGCGGAGGCACCCCACCGCGGGGAGGGCATGACACTCGTCGTCGATGTCGGCACCAATGCTGAAATCGTGCTCGCCAATCAGGAGCGCCTGCTCGTGTGTTCGAGCCCCACCGGACCCGCTTTCGAAGGCGCACAAATTAGCAGTGGACAGCGCGCCACCATGGGCGCCATTGAGCGCGTTCGTATCGATCGGGAGACACTGGAGCCACGCTTCAAGTCCATCGGCAGCGATTTGTGGTCCAATGAAGCGGGCTTTGTAGAGGCGATGTCAGGCCATGGTGTCACCGGTATCTGTGGATCCGGCATCATTGAAGTAGTGGCTGAGATGTATCTTGCTGGCGTCATCACGCCCGAGGGTGTCGTCGACGGAGGATTGGCCGATCGGAGCACCCGTATTCGCCAAGAGGGTCGCACCTGGTCCTATGTGTTACACCACGCCGAGACGGCCGATGAATCTGATGTGGTGGTCACCCAAAACGATGTGCGACAAATCCAGCTGGCCAAAGCGGCTCTCTACGCCGGTATCAAGCTACTCATGGATGAAATGGGGGCCCCCTCGGTCGATCGAATTCGCCTGGCAGGTGCCTTTGGGAGTCATATCAGTGTCAGCCACGCGATGATACTGGGACTGATACCTGATTGTGATCTAGAAAACGTGACTTCAGCCGGCAACGCCGCCGGTGCGGGCGCCCGCATGGCGCTGCTGGATCGCAACGCCCGAATAGAGATTGCCGATACCATTCGCACGGCTGAACGGATCGAGACAGCGGTGGCTCCCGATTTCCAAAGCCATTTTGTCGGGGCGATGGCCCTACCGCATCAGAGTGATCCGTTTCCGCATCTGTTCTCTCAGGTAGAACCACCCAAGGCAAAGGCGGTCACTTCTGACGACACGCCCAAACGACGACGGCGCACTCGCTCGAATCGTTAGGGCGACGTACTGCCCACTTTGGCCGTCTTACGCCGCGCCTGGCGGTCATAAACCGCGTCATCAAGGCGGCTACCAAATAGCGAATCGGGCATCAGCTCGTAGTACGGATCGTGGGTCGGCATGGTCCGACTCCAATCAACGCGCTCTGATCGATAGGCCATTTTCCAAACCTCTCCTCGACGCTCGTAGCGATCGAGGTAGCGTCCGGCAACGATCAAATCTTCAAAGCCATTCTCTGCTTTCACTTTGTGATACGCCTGAAAATACACCTCACCGAAGGCCTCATCGCCCTCCACTTCGATCAGGGTATTGCCAATCATGTGCTGATTTGAGATGTGATCGGTCAGCGCCGTGACCGCAAACTCGATGAAAGTGGCGGCATCGCTGTTGATGAATCCGTATTCACAAAAGGCGTCCTCCCAAAATACCGAGTGCAGCAGCTCAGCATCCGTACGATCAAGCCCACGCATGTACCGACACGACAATTCATAGAGCGCTTGTTTATCTAGCAAGGTCTGCAGTGCGAGATCCATTGATGAAGCCTCTTTCTAGGTTTAATCGATTGCCATGGTGCATCGTCATCCACATTCATGCCCAGATCAACCACTGCAGCAGCCCCAACGTGTTTGGCTTGTCGTTCTCTATCGGTCTGCGCATACTGATGACCTATCAATGACGGCGACGCCCAGCAGGTACCCTCGACACTATGGCAGATAACGCGCAATCACCCGGCAGTGCCCGGGCTCTCGGCACGTCCATCGCCGACGTATTGGCGTCCGATGCCCGCCCGGCTCCCGCACCACTCACGACCCACGCCTACGAATTCCTCGGCGATGCAGACCTGCCCACACACCGCTACACCTGCGATGATTTTTTCCAGCAGGAAATGTCCGGGATGTGGTCGCGCTGCTGGCAATGGGCCTGCCGTGAGGAACACATCCCGACTGTCGGAGATCACTATGTCTATGACATTGGGCCTTACTCCGTGATTATCACGCGAGTAGCGGTCGGCGAGATCAAAGCTTTTATCAACAGCTGCACCCACCGCGGGACCCGTCTTTTAGGCGAGGAAGGTCCCGGTTCCGGGAACAGCTTTCACTGTCCTTTCCACGGATGGTCTTACGACCTTGATGGCACCCTCAAAGATGTGCCGGGACACTGGGATTTTCCACATGTTTGCGAAGCAACCCATTCGCTTCAGTCCGTCAGGTGTGACACCTGGCAAGGTTTTATCTTCGTCAATTTTGATATCGATGCTAAACCGCTGCGCGAACAGCTGGACGTGATGCCCGAGCATTTTTCGCATTTCCCGCTGAGTCATCGTCGCATTCGGCTCCATGTACAAAAAGCATTGCCTGCCAACTGGAAGGCCGCGCAAGAGGCATTCATGGAGGCCTATCACAACTTTACGACCCACGATGCGCCCACGGGGGCCAATGCCCAGTACGATATTTTTGGCCCTCATGTAAGCCGCTTCATTCATAGTCTTGGCCACTACTCCCCCGAAGCACTGTCGGATTACCCCGGGGATAAGTGGCGTGCGCCACCGCTGACCGAGCAGGAACTCCTGGCGGGGCTTCCAGTGGAGCAGAGACAACTGGCCGAAGATGAAACGGCGCGGGCCGTTGGCGCTCAGCAGCTGCGCGAAGCGCTCGGCGCGCAACTCAACGTGGATTTTTCTGCCGCTTCCGATAGCGAAATGCTGGACTCTATCGAATACCACGTTTTTCCCAACGCCTTTTTCTTCCCCGGAATACTGATCTCCATGGCCTATCGCTTTAGGCCCCTTGATGACGACGTGGACAGCTGCCTATTCGAGATACTGATGTTAGAGCCGCTTGCGGAAGGCGCGACGCACCCCGACCCGCCCGAACCGGTGTATCTTGAGGTCGAGCAGTCATACACAGAGGTCGATGAGCTCGCTTGGTTGGGCGCGGTCTATGATCAGGACACCAGCAACCTGCAGTTACAACAGCAAGGCCTCAAGAGCAGTCGCAAGGGTATTACACTGGGGAATTATCAGGAGGCGCGCATTCGGCGCTTTCACCTGACCCTCGATCACTATCTGGCGCAAGCTCACCTCGCCCAGGGCAGCAGCGACGGTTGACCGGGTCATTTGGGTCTGAGCGTATTCCCCCGTAAACTAGGCCGCTCGATTCTGCGTATTACCCTCACATTTCTCCACGGAGCACGTCACTATGAAACTCGGATTTCTTCTCGGTTATTCAGGTAAACAGATTCATATTCCACTGGACCTGATTAAAACAGCCGAGTCCATGGGCTATGACTCAGTGTGGACCGCAGAGGCCTATGGCAATGACGCGGTGACCTCTGCCTCCTGGGTGCTCGCCAATACCAGCAAAATCCGGGTAGGAACGGCCATCATGCAAATGCCCGCAAGAACGCCAGCCATGTGTGCCATGACAGCCATGTCGCTCGATCAGCTCTCTGGCGGCAGATTCATCGTCGGTTTGGGTGCATCAGGACCGCAAGTTGTCGAAGGATGGCATGGCGTGCCTTATGGTAAGCCCGTTACCCGCACCAAAGAATATATTCAAATCATGCGCAAAATCTTCAAGCGTGAAGGACCGGTAGAACTCGACGGTAAAATGTACCAACTGCCCAACACCGGAGAAGGCACGACGGGTCTTGGCAAACCGCTCAAGTCGATTTTAGCGGCCAGCGACAACATCCCGATTTACACCGCTTCGATCACGCCCGCTGGATTACGCTGCGCGGGTGAAGTGGGTGACGGCGTGTTCCCCGTCTGGATGGACCCCACAAAATACGCCGTTATCGGTGACTCGATCGAAGAAGGGTTCGAAAAGGCGGGCAATGGCAAAAGTCTCAAGGACTTTGATATTGCTCCCTTTGTCACCGTCGCGATGAACGATGACCTAGACGCCGCTTACGATTCCTTGCGGCCTTGGTTAGCACTGTATATTGGCGGGATGGGGGCCAAGAACAAAAACTTTTATCACGAGTACACCACCCGCCTTGGCTATGGCGACGCCGCTGATGAGATTCAAGCACTCTACCTCAGCGGGAAAAAGCAGGAAGCCGAAGCAAAAGTGCCTAACCAGCTGCTCGATGATGTCTCATTGATCGGTCCTCGTGGGCGCATTATTGAACGCCTGCAGTCGTGGAAAGAGGCTGGCAAGCGGGGCGAAGTGGGCAGTATGCTGCTCGGCGTGCAGGATCCCGAGGTACTGGAGCTCTTCGCAAACGAAATGCTGTAAGGCGCTGCGTGACCTCGATGATGCAAGCCGATGGCGCCTGCTTATGCGGCGACGTAACCTGGGAAGCGACAGTGGACACCCAGCTTATCGTGGTCTGCCATTGCAGCGATTGCCAAACCGTGGGCGCCTCTGCATTCCAATTCTCGGCGCGCGTCGACCGCAACCAGTTCGTCCTCACCAGCGGCACGCTCAGTGCCTACGTTAAAACAGCAGAGAGCGGTCAGGCACGAGCCATGAGCTTCTGCGGACGCTGCGCAACAATGCTTCACACTAGCAATACCGATGGCAGTGGCCCGCTCTCTCTGAGACTCGGCGGATGTCGGCAAAAACATGCGTTAACGCCGCAGTTTCAAATCTGGTGCGAATCCGCTTTGCCATGGGTTCAGGTGGCAGCAGGCGTTAGTTTGCCGAAACAGACGTAAAGCACGCTCTACTCTGAGGGAGACACCACCGCTTGCGAGACGATCAAGTCGGTAACTATGAGCATTAGTTCAATAGCTCCGCTTCTTCAGAGGGAAGCTCTGATTCGAAGATCTTGAAGATCTGCGTTTCCCCCTGAATGCGGTCGCTCTTAGGAGATACCCCCATATATTTTCGGTAACAACGACTGAAGTGCGTGGTGGACACAAATCCACACATCGACGTGATTTCGACAATCGAACGAGACGTTTGCTTGAGCAGACGGCGCGCCCGATCGAGTCGTAATTTTAAGTAATAACGTGAGGGAGTACTGTGCAGATGCTTTAAAAACAGTCTCTCTAACTGCCGTCGGGACAGGCTGACATAATCCGCTAGCTCTTGCAGGGTAATAGGCTCTTCAAGGTTAGCCTCCATTAACTGCAACACCTCTTTGAGCTTGGGCTGCATGTCTGCCTTTCTTGACCACATCGGAATGACCTGCATTTCAGCATCTGACCGGTGACGCTCGCAAACCAGCATGTCTGCCACACCATCAACCAGAGACTGAGGATGCCGCTTAGCGATCATTGCTAGCATCATATGCAAGGGCACCGTGCCCCCGGTACAGGTCAACCGATCGCGGTCAATCGTATACAAGTGGGAGTTGAAGTCGATGGCAGGAAACTGCTCGGTCAGCAGCGTTAAGCAATCCCAGTGGGCGCTGCATTGATACCCGTTCAGAAGCCCAGCGCTGGCCAGCGCATACGACCCTGTGCACAGTGCACCGAGCTGGACGCCCTTCTGCGCCTGTTTGCGCAGCCAGGCCGTATCAGATCGTTGCACGCTCTGTTCAATGTCAATTCCGCCGACAACAATCACCAAGTCGAAATCGACCTCATCCGACAGGGTGTAATCGAGGGTGACACGAATACCGTCACTACTCACCTGATCTCGTTCTCCCGAACCAATCAGATGCCAGCTATACAGGGCGGTGTCCGAGAGTAAATTGGCGACCCGCAGCGGGTCGATGGCACTGGAGAGAGAGATCAACGTGAATTGATCCATCAATAAAAAACCTACCCGTTTGGGAGGAGCGTTAAACGTCCGTGTCTGCTCCATGCCGTTTCTCCAGATTAAGCGATACCTGGTACCTCAGCTTCTGACGCGTTCGTTCGCAGGATCGAGCAACGCCCGATAGCCGACAGAGACGATTTTGGCCGGAAAGAAGCAGCCAAAATATTCCATCAGTACCCGCTCGCCCTCTTTAGCACGATCAGTGGGAAGGTACCCCATCGCGATATTCTGGCCTAAAGACGGTCCAAAAGCGACACTTGTGGTGTAAGAACGACGTCCATGGGTATCAATGATCACTTCTTGGGTCTCTGGGTCGAGCAAAGGCCAGTGTCCAACCGGGTAACGGACGACGCCGTTTTCGTCGGTGGTGTCTTCCAGCACAAACGTACACAAATAGGCCGCCTGCTCGGGCAATTCACGCTGAGCAACGTAGGCATCTTTGCCATGGAAGTCTGCGGCTTTGACTTTGGGCCGCGATAATCCTGCCTCGTACAGGTTGTAATCGGTCTCTAAGTCATCGTTTTGTAGCCGTAAACTCTTCTCCAAGCGGCGGCTGTTGGCGTAGGTCTCGATACCGACCGGCGTAACGCCCAATGCAAAGAGCGCGTCCCATAAGCCAAGTCCTTCGCTGAAGGGGAAGTAAAGTTCCCAGCCCTGCTCACCGACATAAGAGATACGGAAAGCCCAAACCGTGACGCCTTGGACGTTGATTTCCTTTGCTGTGGCATAAGGGAAGGCGTCATGGGAGATGCTCTCGGGGTCGTCCATGAGCTGCTGCAAGGTGGCGCGGGCTTCAGGGCCCCACAGACCCAGTGTGGCAATTTGCTCGGTCTGGTCGACGAACGCCACATCACCCAGCGCAAGCTTGTCGCACATGCGCTTCATCCAAACATAATCCCGATGCCCCGTATCACCGCCACAAATGACCCGGAAGCTGTCTTCGGTAAGACGGATAATCGTCAGGTCAGAGTGGATACCGCCAGTTTGATCGAGAAAGTGCGTGTAAACGCCCTTGCCAATCGGGGTATCGGTGCCGACTTTGGCTACCGAACAGAACTCTAGCAGGGCTTCAGCATCTGTACCCACTACATCGAAAATGGCGAAGTGAGACAAGTTGATCATGCCCACACCGTCACTCAGCGCCAAGTGCTCCGCATTGGAAACTTCCCAAAAGTGTCGGTTATCCCACTCTGCAGCGCGCGTCGGCACGCGATCGCGGTAGGTCTGCAGCAGCGTGGCTTCATTGGCGGCGTAGCCATAGGCGCGCTCCCATCCGGCCACTTCCATGAAGTAACCACCCAGCGCCACTTCGCGCTCATAAAATGGGCTGGTGCGCATTTGCCGCGACGACGCGTAAGGCTCACGCGGATGGACAGCGGGCGTGTAAATCTTTTGCGCCACTTCATAACTGCGGTTGCGAATAAACTCGTCGGTCAATTGCACCGGATAATGGCGCGCAGGATCTACCCCATGCGGGTCCAGTTCGGTGCGTCCTTTGGTCATCCAATCTGCCAGTAATTTACCGGCGCCAGGGCCATCTTTGACCCACACGGCCTCGCATAACCACAGGCCTCGCACGTCAGGTGCTTCACCGATAATCGATCCGCCGTCCGTCGTGACTGAGAGCAAACCATTAAAAGACCGACGCTCTTCCCAAGGCAAATCCGCTAAGACTGGCGTCAGCTCAACAGAGCGCTCGAAGGCCTCGATCACTTGATCCAGCGTCAAATCATTCATAGAGGGCGACATGCGGGCATCTTCGGGCTCCGAAATCGCCCTGGCCTCGACAATACGCGGCTCAAAGGGTTCGTAATAACCCCACTCTAGTAAGCCGCCCTCTGGCGTGGTGGGATCGCCGGTATCGCGCACATAGGCGGAGTTACCTTGATCGCGAAACAACGGGTAAACAATGTCTTTGCCCGTGCCCTCAAGCGCATCCCAAGGGCCGAAAAATAGCAGCGGGTGCTCGACTGGCATCAACGGCAATTTAACCTTTGCCGTCTCTGACACCAATGAACCCCAAATACCAGCGCACAGCACGACGTGATCCGCCATGATGATACCTTTGCCGGTTTTAACCCCAACCGCTCGGCCGTTCTCAACAATGATTTCTTCCGCGGGTGTGTAGGGGAAGACGGTCAATTTGCCTGCTGCAACCGCTTCATCCACCAGGTCACCCGCGACTTTTTGCGACCGGGGTGTGACGAGGCCCGCGTCGGGATCCCACATAGCACACTCGATCGTGTCTTCTTCTAGCAACGGAAAGCGCTCTTTGGCTTCTGCTGCAGTGATCATATGTGCATTGGTGCCAAACGCTTTACCTGACGCCACCTTGCGCAACAGTTCTTGCACCTGAGCATCATCTCCTTTGCGCGCGACTTCCATACCACCGATCTCGATAAAGTTGCCTCGAGACTTATAAAACTCACGACTGTAAGTGCTGGTAAACACCGTTAACTTGTCGTGCGACGTCATGTAACAAAAATCAGAAGCATGGGAGGTTGAGCCAATGTCCGTCGGTACCGCCGACTTTTCAAGCCCGACAATGTCATCCCAACCGGCTTCGATCAAATGATGCGCCACCGAGGCACCGACAATGCCCCCTTGACCAATGATCACCACTCGCGCTTTTTCGGGTAAAGTTGCCATAAGATCTCCTGCACTCTGTGCTAATACTGTCCGCCCCGCGTGCTCTTGATAGATCACTTAGGCCGTCATTCTTGCCTTATTGTTTGTCGTTCTCGACGCGTTCTGAACGCTCTCGGTACTGCTGGGCATTGGGCGCTTTCTGCGCAAACGGCGCTATCTCAAACCCGACACACAGATGACCAAAAGCGTCACCCCCAGCGCGCTTTTTACCTCATAGCGCTGCCAGCGCCGCATGCACCGCTGAATCGACGCAATCAGGCTTGTTGGCGACGATGTCAGACAGCTCTTTCAGCATGACTGGGGTCCAAAACTGCTTCATGTGATGGCTCACCTGACCCGCTACATCCTCACGGGTGGGAACGCCACCCGCAATTTGATTCGCCATCCTGACCAAGTGTTCTTGATGATAGTCCATCACCAATTCACGCTAACGCTGGTTCGGACACGGGCCTGATTTGCACCGCTGTCACTTTGTATTCTGGACAATTAGTCGCCCAATCTGAATTATCCGTGGTAATCACATTGGTCCCACTCACCGGATGGTGAAAGGTGGTGTACACCACGCCAGCGGGAATATCGTCGCTAATGCGCACACGCATTTGTGTTTCGCCAGCGCGACTGGCGATCTCGACCCAGTCACCGTCTTTCACACCGCGCGCCTCTGCATCAGCCTCGTGAATATCGAGCAGATCCTCTGAATGCCAAACCACATTTTCGGTTCTTCGCGTTTGTGCCCCGACATTGTACTGACTCAATATGCGACCAGTCGTTAACAACAGGGGGAACTTGCGGGTCGACCGCTCATCAGTCGGTACATAAGGGGTCGTCATAAACTGCCCCTCGCCGCGAACAAACCGGTCTTTGTGCATGATCGGCGTTCCACTCGGCGCCTGATCATTACACGGCCATTGCACACTGCCCAATTCATCCAGCA
>ERZ1046568.714-NODE-714-length-26381-cov-5.087594_pt1 | contig 26381 bp, 24 predicted proteins | sample MGYA00383092_ERZ1046568 | MGnify/ENA primary metagenome ERZ1046568 (study PRJEB29581, sample SAMEA5548362) | metagenome | biome: marine; feature: coastal; material: water | depth 1 m | study: Short-term variability in the microbial, nano- and picoplankton dynamics... | reverse complement strand
AACTGTATTCATTGTTTATGTTATGTAAGGACAAAATAATGGAGTAAAAGTTCAGTTTTTACTTTCTGCCTTCTCCTTTAAAGTGGTTTTCTTTATCTCTAAAAAGGACATTAAAGGTGGTAAGAGACCCATAAATTCGAGTGATGTATTGCTGTAGATTTACTTTGTCCTGATCATCAAGTACTTTATGACTATTAATATTTTGCTCCAGTACACGAAGTCTATCTCTCACCATTACTATTTTATGAAAGAAGGTTTCTATTGGCACTTCTTTCACTGCTAGGTTTTCATCTTTCGGTTCTAGTACAAGTAAACCACCCTTCCACTTGTCTGCCAAGTGAACCCGTTCTGTGGCATCAGTATATCGCTGAATCATAGAGTAGAATATGTCTTCTATCTCATCCATCGTCACCATATTATTTGCATCTTCTACTACTTCTACTACTTCTAGATCTTCAGTTTTACGATCTATTTCCATACTGCCGTGCTCAAAAAAACTAATGGTAAGGTTCTCTAATCCTATACGGCAGATAATCCCGTCACCAAACTCGTTGTGCTTTACTCTACTTCCTATGGTTAATTCTTCATTCATTGCGGGTCAAAAATACCTAAAAATTGTACTTTCGTTAGGAAACCCATCGACTAATTAGTAGAAATGAATTTAGCTAAAATCGTAGCTTTTATTGAAGCTCCTGATACTATGGAGTCAGAGCGAGAAAGGGCACTTTCAGAGTTAAACATAAGTGGTGTACCCTCTAATGAAATAGAGGAAGAAGCTTATAGCTATTGGCAAGACTATTTTGCAATGCATATGGAAGATATTTTGTCAAAACGGTTAGTGATAATCAGTCACTTGTTGCCCGATGAAACAGTAAACCAGTGCTTTCAATACACTTTTCAGGAATTTCAGGATAAACGAAAACAAATGGGAATAGATGATATTCGAAAGTTCTGGGCACCTTGAGTATCATTTAAATCCAGTTAAAATTGGTAAAACGAAATAGCATTACAAAACACATAGCATGACAGCATTAATAACAGGAGCATCCTCAGGAATAGGGGCAGAATTAGCAAGAGAATTTGCAAAAGATAAAATAGATGTAATCTTAACGGCTAGACGAGAAGATAAACTCGCAGCCTTGGCAGCAGAGCTGTCTGAAAAGTATGGCATAGAGGCAACGGTGATTGCGTTGGATTTAGCTAAGCCAAGTGGTGCAGATGAGCTCTTCAAAAAAGTGAAATCATTGAGAAAAAAAGTAAATTATTTGGTCAATAATGCTGGCTTTGGTGACAATGGAGATTTTGTTGATAGCGACTTAAGAAAACAAGAAGAGATGATAAATCTAAATGTGCTTACCTTGACAAAGCTTTGTCACCTTTTTGGTAGTGAGATGAAACAGTCGAAAAAAGGAACTATACTTAATCTGGCATCTACTGCATCCTTTCAGCCTGGGCCTACGATGAGTGTATACTTTGCAACTAAACACTTCGTACTAGCACTCTCGGAAGCCATCGCAGAAGAATTGAGACCCTATGGAGTATATGTATGTACATTGTGCCCAGGTCCAACACAGAGTGAGTTTGGTGAAAGGGCAGGGTTTGGAAAGATTATTCCAGGTGCAGACAATCCATTTCCTACATCAGATATAGTTGCCAAATTTGGATATCAAGAGATGAAACACAAGAAAGTAGTCTCGATTCAAGGTTTGTGGAATTCAGTACAAGTGAATCTTGTACGTTTTGTGCCTAGATCAATCGTCAGAAAAATGGCACATCAAAAGATGAAGCAATAAACGTCTTACAGGTACCTTTCTTTGAGTATGTTAATGTGGTGCCTCACGTGACCGCTGGTTATAAATCCATATTGCACGGGTTGCACTACTAATCCGTTTGCCATTCCTTTAGATTTGAGCCTGTTTTCTTCTATATTTCCATACAATGAAATACTCGCGTTTCTCACTGTTTGAAACTCTTCGATGATTGACGATAGCAAACGAGAATTTGCTTTGCTATTTTCTGCATAGGTATTATGGTCAAAACCTGGAAGTTCGTTCATTTCTCCTCTTGCAATACAGAGAGCTCTATATTGAAATATACGCTCAGTATCGATTAGGTGAAGTAGCATTTCCTTTATAGTCCACTTTCCTTTTTCATAAGTAAAATCTGCTTTTGATTCATCCATGATCTCAAGAATCGCAGTCATCTCAGTCCAGGAATTATTTAGGGCATCTAGAATATCAACTTCGTGAACGTGTTTTATGTAGTTTTCAAAATAGGCTGGGAGGTTTTCAATCCATTTTTTTGACATAATACGAATGTAATTTTTTAACTCATCTTTGTAACGCGTCAAAAGTCAATTCTTATATACCCTTTGAAGATTATTAAACAGATACCTAACGCACTCACCTTGTCAAATTTGATATGTGGCATACTGATAATAATAGCTGCTTTTCAGCTTCAGTTTGCTAGTGTTATTTGGCTAGCAATTGCTGCTTTATTATTTGATTTTTTAGATGGAACTGCTGCACGTCTTCTGAAGGTTAATTCATCCATTGGTAAAGAGCTGGATTCATTTGCTGATATGGTTAGTTTCGGAGTAGCTCCCAGCATGGTACTCTACAATTACTGGCACAATGAGTTGATTATCTCTGCGGATGGAAACCAAGAATTATGGATTGGTTTATTGATCTACTCGCCACTGTTAATCGCAGCGTTCTCTGGGTATAGACTAGCAAAATTTAATATATCAGAGCAGTCTAACGATTATTTCTCTGGAATACCTACACCCGCACTTGCCCTAACTTGCTTTGCACTCCCATTTGCATCAGAACAGTTTGAGTGGTCAAATATCTTATTAACTTCACCAATGTTTATTGTTCTATTTAGTTTGATAGGAGGTCTATTGTTAGTTAGCAACTTAAAGCTTTTATCGATAAAGATAGGGTCGAAAAATAGGAAGCTCAACTATATCAGAATTACCATGCTTGTTGTTTGTTTGATGTTGATAGCTTGGCTACATTTTTTAGGAGCGTTTCTTTGTTTGCCGGTCTATCTGATGTTTTCTTTGATCTTTCATAAACAAATAGGTTAGTACAGCTATACTACGGCAATAAGAAATTCAAAATAAATTATGCAGGATAAAATATTTGACCTTATAGGTCAAGAACTAGAACGTCAACAAAACGGGATAGAATTAATCGCTTCAGAAAACTTCACATCAGAAAATGTGATGAAGGCAATGGGTAGTGTTTGCACCAATAAATATGCAGAAGGATTACCTGGTAAAAGATATTATGGTGGTTGTGAAATTGTAGATCAAATTGAGCAATTGGCCATAGACAGAGCCAAAGAACTTTTTGGTGCCGCTTGGGTAAATGTACAGCCTCATAGTGGTGCACAGGCAAATGCAGCGGTAATGCTTGGCGTTTTGAAAGCAGGAGACCAAATACTAGGTTTCGATCTTTCTCATGGTGGTCACCTAACTCATGGAGCAGCAGTTAATTTTTCAGGGAAATTATATAAACCGGCGTTCTATGGAGTAGAAAAAGAAACGGGCTTGATAGATATGAACAAGGTGGAAGAGACAGCGACTTTTGTTAAGCCAAAGCTGATTATATGTGGTGCTTCATCCTACAGTAGAGATTGGGACTATGAGCGATTTAGAGCTATAGCAAATAAAGTTGGAGCTTTATTACTGGCTGATATCTCTCATCCTTCTGGTTTGATAGCTGCAGGATTATTAAACAATCCATTGCCTCACTGCCATATAGTAACTACTACCACTCATAAGACACTTCGTGGTCCTCGTGGAGGAATGATTATGATGGGAGAGGATTTTGATAACCATTGGGGACTTACCACACCAAAAGGGGTGGTGAAGAAAATGAGTGCTATTTTAGATGGAGCGGTTTTCCCTGGAACACAAGGAGGCCCATTAGAACATGTTATTGCAGCTAAAGCAGTAGCTTATGGTGAGGCCTTACAACCAGAATACAAGGTGTATTGTGAACAAGTAATGTTGAATGCAAAAGCACTAGCTAAAGCGATGGTGGATAGGGGGTATGAGGTTATTTCAGGAGGTACAGATAATCACATTATGCTTATTGATCTTAGACCTAAAGATGAAAACCTTACTGGGAAAGTTGCTGAAAATGCCCTGGTGAAAGCCGATATAACTATTAATAAGAATGCTGTTCCATTCGAGACTCGTTCGCCTTTCGTCACTTCTGGAATGAGACTAGGCACACCTGCTATTACCACAAGAGGACTACAAGAAGGTGATATGGATACTGTAGCAGATTTAATTGATCGAGTATTGATGAATCCTGAAGACGAATCAAACTTGTCATCTGTGAGAAATGAGGTAAACACTCTAATGAAGCAGTTTCCACTTTACGGATAGCTTGCGGTCAATATGAAACAATAACCTAAGTCCAACAAGCGTACCAAACTAAAGGCTTTAAACTTGGTTTTTTATTATTTTTTTGAATGACTCCACAAAGTCAATCATTAACGAGTAGTCAGGAAGTTGAGCCAACTGAAAATTGTGGCTAAACATTAAAATCGCTTCCCCATTGCTTTCTAGGTGTTCTATCCCACAATTTTCAATTAGTTTACGCATTTCTTCGGTCATAAAAGAGTCCATTTCTGGATCATTATCAACCCTTACAATAAATTTTTTGGAGAAATTGGCATATATCTTAAAGTCGATATCCTTATGTTCAGTTAGTGGCAATAAACGGTCAAAAAACTCTTTTCTTTCAATAGTGAACTTTGGAATATGAAACGGTAGCCTAAAAAGGCCCACTGTAGTTTGATATTCTTCAGTAAGGTGAAATGCACCTTCTTCAAACATCATATCAATCAATTCTAAGCTCATGTCTTTATCCTGATTTGCAATGATGTTTAATTCCTTTTCTATAGGCCTAGTTTTAAAAAAGTAGAATGACTTAAAGTAGTCCAGGTTTTCAATATTCCTAGGCTGGAAATCCCAACCATAACTTGAAGCCATTTCTTCCAACATCTTCTGTCGTTTGGTACGTTTAACGTCGTCACTTAAATTTACTTTTATAGCAAGTTTGTGTGTAGAAGAGGATAGGTGACCATCCATGCCAACTATTGCTACCGTACCACCAGAATGCTGATGTAAGATTTGAAAATCATTTAATGTTTCTAAGACGGTATGACCGACTAGTTTAGATTCTGATAGATCAACAGTCGCATCCGCACCCTCTGGAATTTGATCTAGTAGACTAGTAATCTTTAATAGACCTAAAAAATTCACAATTCCGCGAAGCTTAACCACATAAGAGTTGTCTGGCTTTTTCACGATGTTGGAGCCCGCATTAATAATCGAATCAAAAAAGCGTCTAGTTGACATTCGGGATATCAAAAGATGAATAAACAAGACTAAAAGAAGGCCACCAAACAACCCAACAAGTAAATTGGTGTATATGGTCAGCACAAGTGTGAAAACAAAAAACAAAAGCTGTTCAATTCCAAATTTGTTCATTTCCTTAAACACCTTTGGTGAAGCGAGTTTGAAGCCGGTAAACACCAATAAAATTGCGAAAGCACAAAGGGGAACTTTTTGCATAATTGGACCTAATCCAATTATAAGCAAGAGCAAAAATATACCTTGGTACATGTTTGACCATTTGGTTTTAGCACCATTATGGACGTTTACTGTACTCCTTATTATAACTGCAATGATGGGAAGTCCGCCTATTAAACCAGCAACCATTGTACTGATACCGATTCCGGTTAAATCTTTATTTAAATCAGTTTTACGTTTATAAGGATCAATTTTATCAATTGCTTTGGCGATAGCTAAAGACTCTATGCTCGAAATAATTAGAATAGAAATAACAATCAACCAAAAGTCCAGGTTATTGATTCTACTGAAATTCGGGTGAACAATAGATTCAGTAATTGAATCAGGAATTTTCAATAGTAAATCAGGACCAACTTCATAGAGCTTTCCAAAGAAATTCATCTGGTGAGCTTCAAAAAAGTTGAATGCATATGCAAATGGAATAGATAGAGCAATAACCCACATTGGGGTAGGGAGAATGTGAAATAACTTGTAACTGATTTTTGAATGAAATAACATCAGAAGCAATCCCACCAAAGTAATAATTAATACATAGGGGTTTGCTTGCGGAAGCATTCTAACAGCGTCAAAAAGATTCTCTACGATTCTATGTGACTCAGAATGTGTGCCTAATGCAACATGTATCTGCTTTGCAAAAATGATAATTCCAATGGCTGCTAAAATTCCATGAATTACGGTTGAATGAAAAACGTGAGCAAATCTACCGAGTCTTAATATTCCGAGTAAAGCTTGAATAGCACCTGATATTACAAAAGCAGCGATGACGTAATTAAAGGCTTGACCTGATCCGTCATCTAAGGCTAAAATACCTGCTAGAATTACCCCGATAACGCCTTTTGCAGGCCCATTTACTGATATATGCCCACCTCTATACAGCGTGGTAACTAGTCCACCAACTACCGCTGACCAAATTCCCGCCATAGGAGGGGCTCCAGCAGCCATGGCGATACCAAGAGACAGTGGTAAAGCTATAAGGGCAACACTGATAGCTGCAACCATGTCACTTTGCCAGTTTTCCGCTAAACCGTGGAGTCCTTTTTTTGGTGCTACACGCATATTCTGCTAAACTAATACATTTATGTAAGACCAGTTAATTATTTAAAAAACTAGCTTAATAAAATGCTGATAATAGAACAGGTCTTAATTTTTATAACTGGGATGAGATGCTAATAGCTGCACTGTAACTGGTGGTTTTGTCAGGTAGGATAAAAGAATGGAGGTTTAGTACATCAAGCTTTATACTAACCTTTGAAAAAGCATATTCGAATTCTTCTCTCCATATTATTCCAGTAAAATCTCCATACCCCAGTGTGGATTTTAAAGCGATATTCGGATTCCAAATCTTTAGAAACCCTAAATCAACAGATGACCCAAATTCCCCTAGATCTGTAGTTCTAAATGAAGTTGAGATTATATTTCCTTTACCTAATGATCGGCTATATGCTATATAAATATTGCTAGGAAGACTAACGAATGATGTATCCTCGGTTCTATCTTCTATTTCTTCATTTATTCGGTTTTCTAAGTAACCAGATTTGAAAATAGAATCTCTTGGACCAAACGAGTTTATCCCTGTAAAGCTAAAATTAGAGTCTAAGTAGAAGAGCTCTGTATTTAACAAGTGATTAAAATTTAGATTATGGAAGTCTACTGAAATGATAGAGTTTTCTGACAACTTGTACTCAAAATCAAGGTTAAGATTTAGACCTACCCCGGCTACACTCTTTTGGTTTCTGGAGATAGCCAGTTGTTCAATATTAGCTTCAATTTCCTCTCCATTTACGGCAGTGTAAAAACTCAGTTGTCTGGCGTTTACCTCATTCATTTGACTTAAAAGTTGAATGTCAAGTCCAGATTTCATACGCCACTTTCTGTTATGGGATATATACTTCTTTGTTAAACCTGCTGCATAAGAAGTATAAGAAAGGAAACGCAAATCTTCTGAGCTTACAGTTTTATCTAGAAACCGTTTATTTCCAAAGAGTATAAACTTAGAAAACTCATTTTCAGACTTGAATGCAACGAAACTATTGTGCTTCAGAGCTAGACCTAAGTCGTTGTTTAACTTGTACTCTAGTTTATTATTTAAAGCTGTATTAAACTTAGTGTGTTTAGTGTTGAGATCAAGAAAGGCGTTCTTATTTTTTGGAGAAAACCCATCACTAAATAGGTAGTTGGAATACATTCCGGTATTCAGTGTGTTTGACAAGGCTAATCCTTCAGTACTAATTGAAATTGAACCTTTTGACCAACGAGTATCAAAAGAATCTGTCAATAGTTGGACGCCAAAATGACTCTGTGCTTTAGCACTAAGAACGAAAACGAGAACGACTAGAGTAAAATTAAATTTTCTGTTCATAAACCACTTCCGCGACAGCTTTTACATTTACGTTATAGTCGCTATACATTTTATACCTCTTTGCGTCTTTTGTGTTAAAATGAACCAGAAACTTCACTTTGGTTGCGTGTTGTAATTGAGTCATTTCACTAGGGCTTAAGTCTAAGATTACCTCAGTCTCAAGAGATCCTACAGTTTTGCCTGAAGATGGATCAACTTCAGCTCCTTCAAAACGATTTGTTTCATTCGAAAATCCGTCTAAAACTAAGCTATCTAAATCATCATAAAAATAGACATCAACATTACCGTTTATTGGGAAAGAATTGTCTAGAAAGATTGTCAGACGACCTGCTTTTACTTTATTTAAGTCTTCATTCTGAAATAGATTTACATTTAAATTATTTGATAGTAAAAGTCCATTCAGACCAAGTTGCATCGGAACCTCAAGTTTAGCATTCATAATAATTTTACTTGTGTCAAAGGCAAAATCATTTTGATTCACTGTACCAAAAGGACGTACTGTGGTGAGCACATCTGTCGTTATTTTATTCGGCAGGTTTTCTATAAACTGCTTGAAATTCGAATTCGATTTATTTAAACTTATTGAAGTATTGAAAGGTATTATTTCAAAACCGGTGTTTTCTCCTTTTCCTAAAAAAATGGGAGTAGAAATGTCAGAACCAGTAAGATTTACAGCTGTCCCTGCAGTCTCATTTCTTGCAGTTATTTCCTTTACATCAATGGTTGCCTCTATTCCAAATGTATTAGCAAAATCTAGGTCCAGAGACGCATCTTCTAGACTAATTTGACCTGACAGGTTGTTTAGAGGATCTAATTTTAGGCTATCAAGCACCTCTATTTTATGAAGGCCGGGATCACCTATTATCAGCCTTGGCTTTACGTCAACCAGTCCAAATTTGATAGATATTTTATCCTCTAATGACAAGGTTCGCTCAATACCAGAATACTCTATTCTTGCTACTAATTCATTATAAATACGGTTGAAATTAGGCTCTACTTTATTTGTTTCCCCAAACATATTTATACTATAACCTTCAATAGAAAACCTTTCGGTGAATGCAACTTTTTGTCCAGGAGCTGCAGCAGGTATGGTCCAAGTCTTTTTTATTGGAATATTGTCATAGTTCTTTTCACTATTTGGAATAGTATATTCTAGTATTATTGATTCCTGAATGCTAGATTCTACATCTATAAGGACAAAACCCTCGTTTACGATTATCTGTGTCAGTTTCGCCCCTCCAAATTGATACTTAGTTTCTTCTTTGTTTTCAACTAAATTTTGAGCTGGGAATATTGCAGTGGCTTCTTGTGGTCGGAGTCCACGAACGGAGAAATCTATACGTAAACCTTTAAAAGCATTTACTTGGACTTCGCCATCACTTGCTTTTGTCTTAACTCTTTTTACCAAAAGTTCTAATACTCCATCCACTGTTTTACCTGCAAGAGAGAAGGAATCCTTGACAGATTCATTTGGCAATAGGTTTTCAAAAACTCCAGAAACAATTACTGCTTTATCGGCATTATTCTTAAGTTCAAACTCTAATAATTCTGCTTCCACAGGAAGATCATTATGAATTTCTATGTCTATCCAACCTTCTATAAAAGTGGCTTTAGTAAAGAATTGATCGGTTACGTCTATAACAGTTCCCTCATTGGCAGTAATATCCTGAGCGTCTAAACTTGCCATTCTTCCATTGAGTAAGATACTTGGAGGATAAATTTCTGCAAGAGTTAAAGTATCAGTAAACGCCCTGTCATCTAGAACCAAACTGGATAGTGTGACCTCCATTGTGTCAACTTTATCTGGGATTTTTAATATATCCGAAAGTTCGCTAATACCATACTCTTCTTCAAAAACAAGATTAAGCGAGCTGTCTGGGTTATAAGTTGTAAGGGAATCTGGTAGAAGGTCTTTCAACGATAGGCTTGTTTGAAAAACTGGAACAACCCATTCACTTTCAGATGAGAACTTCTCCTTTCTACAGGATGCAAAAATGAGTATCAATAAAAGTGGCAAATATGCTTTCAGCATAATACAAAGTAAGTCGCCCAAAGCAGCAATTTGTTATGTTTGTTTCGAAAATTGCACGAAAATGTCATCGCACCATTTTGTAAAGGAAGGCCAAGAACCAGCTCTTATCATAGCTAATGGTAATGCATGCTCATATGATCTGCTCACCAATATTATGGAATGGTGTCCTTTTATAGTAGTATTGGATGGAGCATACGACAGGCTATTGGAAATGCAAATAGTGCCAGACGTAGTAATTGGCGATTTGGATAGTCTCAAAGCAGAGAGAAATCACCAACACATAAAATTTGTACAACTTGAAAGTCAAGAAACTACTGACCTTGAAAAGGCAATAGACTATTTGTCTGAGTCTGGGTATGATGAGATAAATGTGCTGTGGGCTACCGGAAATAGGCTAGATCACACACTTAATAATGTGGCTACACTGGCGAGGTATCCTAAAACTAGGATTGTGTTGTATGATGATTTTTCTAAATGCTTCCTACTTCCCAAATCATATAAGAAGCATTACGACAACGGAACTGCCTTATCTCTTATTCCTCTACCAAATGCAGAAGGAATAGTTACTTCAAACATGAAATATCCGTTAAAAAACGAAACTCTTACTTATGCCAAACGAAGCGGTACGAGCAATGAAGTGGCTTCTGATGGAATAGTTGAGATAACTTATATCTCAGGTTTATTAGCTCTTATAGAATCAAGGTCTTAAACCTTACCTACTATAATTTGGTGCTTCTTTAGTTATAGTCACATCGTGCGGGTGACTTTCTCTTATTCCAGATCCTGTAATATGGGTAAACTGAGCTGTTTTTAATTGTTCGATGGTTGCAGACCCTGTGTATCCCATTCCTGCTCTTAGTCCACCTATGTATTGATAAACTACTTCTGCCAACCTTCCTTTGTAAGCTACTGTGCCTACGATTCCCTCAGGGACTAGCTTACCTATTTCTGCCTCGGCGTCTTGGAAATATCGATCAGTAGAACCTTTTTTCATTGCCTCAATACTTCCCATACCTCGATAAGACTTCACCTTTCTTCCTTCGTAGAAGGAAACATCTCCTGGAGATTCTTCTGTACCAGCAAATAGACTTCCTGCCATGATAGTATCGGCACCAGCAACTATGGCTTTGACTAAATCGCCACTATATCTAATTCCACCATCAGCTATTACGGGTACACCTGTACCTGCAAGTGCTTCTGCACATTCTTGTACTGCACTCAACTGTGGAACACCTATACCAGCGATAATACGTGTGGTACAGATAGACCCGGGGCCAACGCCTACTTTCACAGCATCAGCACCATTTTCAGCAAGATATTTTGCAGCGGCACCGGTTGCCACGTTCCCTACAATGACTTGTAGATCAGGAAACTTGTCTTTTACTTTTTTAAGTTCTTTTACCACTCCTTGGCTGTGACCATGAGCGGTGTCTATAGCTATCACATCAACATCCTCTGCTACAAGAGCTGTTACTCTATCTAATGTATCTGCTGTTACCCCGACCGCAGCTCCTACTAGCAACCGTCCAAAGCTATCTTTGCAAGCTTGTGGGTGATTTTTTACTTTTTGAATGTCCTTAAAAGTAATGAGACCAAGCAACACATTATCCGCATCTACTACAGGAAGCTTTTCAATTTTATGTTTTTGTAGAATTAGTTCAGCCTCTTTGAGGTCTGTTCCTTTTTCAGCTGTGATTAGACCTTCAGTGGTCATAATTTCACCTATTTTAGTGTTCAGATCAACTTGAAAACGCAGGTCACGGTTGGTGATAATACCAATAAGTTTGTTTTCACTATCTGTGACTGGTATTCCTCCTATTCGGTTTTCTTTCATTACAGAAAGTGCATTTCCTAGAGTATGATCTTGTGTCAAAGTGATAGGATCTTTTATCATTCCACTTTCAGACCGTTTCACCTTCTTCACTTGCAGAGCCTGCTGCTCTATGGTCATGTTTTTATGAATGATTCCTATTCCACCTTCTCTTGCTATTGCTATAGCAAGTCTTGCTTCTGTCACCGTATCCATTGCGGCACTGATGATTGGAATATTAATGCTTAAGTTTTTTGTAAGCCTAGTTTTAGTGCTTGTATCTCTTGGTAGCACCTCAGAGAAACGAGGCAAAACTAATACATCGTCAAACGTTAGACCTTGATAAGCAACTTTAGGAAGATTGGATTGTGACATCAGGCAAATAAATTTAGATTTGTTATTTGCCGTACAAAGGTAGTCTCAAACTATACGTATGTCCTAATTTAATTTAGATGGGACCTCTAATCGATCAAATATTACAGACCGCTGTCAAATAGCTCTAGTTGTTTATCGTGCAAGACACGATGAAACCTTAATCTAACGTTACATTTGCATAAGTCATTGATGAGATTATCTATTTTCATATTTATATGCTTTAGTAGCCTCCTTGTTTTTAGTCAGAACACTGAGGAAAAATTAGCTGCTCAGTTTTTCGAAAATCAAGAGTTTGAGAAAGCTGCAGACTTGTATAAAAAACTATTTAAAGAGAATAGCAGCTCAATTTACATCTATGAGAACTATTTGAACACACTACTTGCTCTTGAAGAACAAAAGACGGCTGAGAAGCTCGTTGAGAAACAAATAAAAAAGCATCCTGAAAGACTAAATACTTTAGTAGACCTGGGTTATGTCTATTTAAAGTTTGATGAAAAAGAAAGAGCAGAAAAATACTATGAAAAGCTGGCTAAGGATTATGTAGGGGATAGAAATAGTGTTATGATTTTAGCTCAGGCTATGCAGAGAAGAAGGATGCCAGAACGTGCAGTCAGCTTATACGAGCAAGCAATCAAGAAACATGGAGCTTTAGCATTTTACACACAACTACTCTCAGGGTACAGACAATTAAATGAGAAGAAAAAACTAACGGACTTTGCTTTAGAAGTCCTTAATGTCGAGGAGACGACATTTGATTTTGTGATTAGAAGCCTAGAAACAGTATACCAAGATGAGGCTTCCTCTCGCTATTTACAACAGCAAACACTTTTGAAATCTCAACAAAATGTAAGAACTCAAGTATATGACGAGTTGTTATTGGAAGTTTTTATTCAACAGAAAAAATACAGCTCAGCCTTGAGACAGGTAATTGCTCTAGACAAAAGAAATAAACAGCAAGGATCTCGAGTATTAGAAATGGCCAAGCTTGCTCTGGATAATAGTAAATATGATGTTTCGATCAAGGCTTATGACTATGTGGTAGGGTTAGGAAATATTTCTCCTAATTTTCTGTTAGCTGAAGAGGGAATGATTAACGCCCTGTATTTTAAAACAACTCAAAGCCTTAAAACTGATCCAGCAGAAATTGACAGCCTTATTGCCAAGATTCAATATTTTGTAGAATCGAACGGTAAAGATTATCGAATGGCGAGTAGCTTGTACAGGTTGGCCAAACTTCAAATTTTTTATAATGATAATGTTGGAGCAGGTATAAACATACTTGAAGAAATAATCAAGACGCCTCGTTTGAAAGCTGGTTTTATTGCAGATAGTAAATTACTTCTAGGAGATGCATACTTAATGGCAAATAACATTTGGGACGCCAAGTTAATGTACGGTCAGGTTGATAAACAGTTTAAAGAAGATGCTAGAGGACAAGAAGCTAAGTTTAAAAATGCTAAACTGAGTTATTATACTGGTGATTTTGATTGGGCAAAGAGCCAACTTGATATTCTGAAGACAGCTACAACTCAACTTATTAGTAATAATGCCATAGAACTTAGCCTTTTGATACAAGATAACACAGGTTTAGATTCAACTGAAGATGCGATGAAAGAGTATGCTCAAGCAGATTTTTTATTGTACCAGAACAAAATAGAAAAGTGCACCGAGATACTAAACCTAATGCCTTTCAAGTATCCCAACCACGCCTTGAATGATGAAATATTCTTTTTAAAGGCTAGAGTACAAGAAAAACTAGGAAACTATGAGGAAGCAAACAAGCTGTATACTTCTATTTATTCCAAGTTTAGTGAAGATATCTTAGCTGACAATGCTCTGTATAGATCAGCAGTTATTACGTTGCAGGTTTTTGATGATAGATTAAAAGCTCAAGACTTGTTTGAACAGTTACTGCTGGATTATAATTCTAGCCTATATGCGACAGAGTCTCGTAAGATATATCTTGGTTTGAAGGAGGGTAAAAGTGCTGAAGACTTTAACTTAGAAAAATCACTTTAGGTAGTAGCGGTACGCGAATTCAGTTCGAAAAAACGCACCATTTTCAATTTCTCGGTTCAGTTGTGATCTATCATCACCAAATCGAAATAGACTTAATCCAAAATCTATAACATCGTCATCTTCATAAAGTCTAAACGACCTACCAAGAGAGATACCACCCATAGCTCTTAGTATTATTCCTTTTATTGGCTCATACTGAATGTGTCCAGCGATTTCATTGGATAAATGGTGCAGGTATAGTGGCGTTTGAACGGTGCCTATTGTAACGATATTGTTGGCATTGTACGATCTTACTGTAGCACGCCAGTTTATACCTAGATTTAACTTAGGCACTACTTCATAATTTATTCTAGCGTAAGAAGGAATAATAGCATCTATCTCAAGCTTATCTTTTTGATAGTAGCCGCCAAAAAGAGGAACAAGGAAAGGACCAAATTGATCACTATTGAGGTAAGCTCCATACTTATATACTAAGTGTTCCGTGCTCTTATTTTTAACTAGTAGTAGACCCCCAAACTGGAAGTCTTCTTGGCTAAACGCAAGTGCATCATTTGAGGCAAATTTTGGTAGCAGTAGAAAGGTGGTGCTCCATTTTTCAGAATGTTTTAGATTCATACCTAGTTTTAGAGTGTACGCTTCCAAGGAAAACTCTTGATTTGGAAATACAAATCCAGATGTGATGTTATCGTACACTAACCCAGTGAGGATAGCATTACCATTTTTCAGAGATATAGGCGTAGTAAGGTTTACACCAAACTTTTGCAACGCTGTAGATGCGTCCAATTCTTCATATTGATTTTGTGGCGTAGCGGTATATTCAACTTTGCCGATATCCATATAGTCTTGAGCATAAGAAACTAGCTGAGAAAGGATTATCAGTAGGGAAAATAAACGCATAACTCTACAAGGTTATGTATTTTTTCCAGAAGTTAGATTCTTAGGAGCTGCACGAAAGCATAGAACAACCTACTTTATGCCGAGCCCACTCAGGTCGTTTCGCAAACCATTTTTCGTGTTCAGGTTGCTCATCGTAGGGTTTTTTAAGCAGAGAATACAACTCGTCAATCAATGCATAATCGCCCTGATTCGCTTGATCTATAGCTAACTGAGCCATATAGTTTCTGAGTACATATTTTGGGTTACAGCTGTTCATTTTTTGCTTACGCTGTTCATCTGTAGCCTGTTCATTTTTAAGCCGGATTTGGTATTGGTCAAGCCATACTAGCCAAGCTTTTTGAGTTTCCTTACTGAGTTTCTTGTCATAGAAAGCATCAGACACACGTTCAAGGGCTCCTTCAAGGGAGTCATTTACTTTTACATCAGCTAGCAGTCTAAAAAAGATAGTCATATCGGTTTCTGCTAGATGAAGGGTTTTTTCTAAGTCGTGAAAAAGTACAACATCCTCTTCTTGAGGTAGTTGGAGACCTAGTTTTCCAGACATCATTTTCATATACTTTTCGGCATACTGAGTATTGTAACTGTTTAATATTTCTTCCAATGCTTTAGCGTCTTTGATCAAAGGGTAAAGGGCATTAGCTAGCTGGAGTAGATTCCAAAGTCCTATTTTAGGTTGATGACCAAATCTATACCTCTTTCCATTTGTATCTGTAGTGTTAGGTGTCCAGTGATGGTCATATCCTTCTAACCAACCGTATGGCCCATAGTCTATGGTGAGTCCTAGTGCCGACATATTATCAGTATTCATTACCCCGTGTACGAAGCCTACTCGTTGCCAGTGAATAATCGTGTCCAGCGTTAGATTGGTGAGTTCTTGAAAAAAGTCTAGATATTTCTGTGGTCCTGTAGATTTGATTTCTGGATAGAAATGTGATATGGTATAATCAGCTAGTTTTTCTAAAACGCCGTGTTCTTTTCTAGCAGCGTGAAGCTGAAAATTCCCAAAACGAATAAAACTTGGAGAAACTCTGCACACTACAGCTCCCTTTTCGTATGCAGGATTACCGTCATACATCACATCACGTAGGACTTCATCTCCAGTGAGCATAAGTGAAAGAGAGCGAGTTGTCGGAATTCCAAGATGATACATGGCTTCACTGCATAAATGTTCACGAATAGAGGACCGAAGCACTGCGAGTCCATCTCCTTGTCTCGAGTACGGTGTTTCTCCAGCACCTTTTAGTTGTAGTGTCCATCTCTGGTCATTTGCTACAATTTCTCCTATGTTTATAGCTCTTCCGTCGCCAAGTTGTCCAGACCACTGACCAAACTGGTGTCCGCCATAATTCATAGCACATGGTGGTGAGCTACTAAGAGGTTTTTGACCTGAAAAAACAGCTAAAAATTCATTTGACTTGGCTTCTGCTTCTGAAATCCCCAAATCAACAAGTGCGGCGTCTGAAACGTGAATCAACTTTGGATTGCTGGGAGATTTTGGTGAAACAAACGAATATGAAGCACCTAAAACTTGCCTTCTAGCATTGGTCTCGTTTGGATCACTTGGAAGGGATGATGTGAATGAATTATCTATTTGTAAGTTCACGTTGAAGCAAAGGTAAGTATTGAAATAACGCCTTGTAAGTTTGATTAGATTTGGAATGGACTTAGTTTATTTTCGTATCATATGTTTCACATCGTACTTTTAGAACCTAGAATGCCTGGTAATGTAGGAACTATAGGAAGACTAGCCGTAGCGACAGGTTGCAAATTACATTTGATCAAACCTTATGGCTTTAAGGCTATAGATGAGGAAAAGGTGAAGCGAGCGGGAATGGACTATTGGGCAAAGCTAGACTTTGTGGAGTATGAGGACATTGAAGAGTTTTGGGAAGAGTACCCCGTTAGTAGCAGACACTTCTTTACTACAAAAAATGCTTCAAAGCATTATTTCGAAAATCGATACCTAGAAGGTGACTTCTTTTACATGGGAAGAGAGGATGTTGGCTTGCCGGACGAGATTACTTCTAGATATACCAAGCAATCAATTTCTTTACCGATGTCTCCAGAGGCAAGATCATTGAATGTTGCGAACGCAGCTTCTGTTGTGATATACGAGGCGTGGAAGCAGTGTCTGATGTAGCAGTTTAGAGCTGAGTTAAGACTTTTTACGCCTATAATGAGTTTGAACTATTTGATCTAAGAACGTATATGTTTTTATTAGTTCAAAATTCATAGGATTAGAAAGTTCTCCAAACAATGAGAATCCTCCCCCAAGTAGTACAGGCATAGTGGTAATACGAAGTTCGTCAATTAGATCATCTTGGAGAAAGTCTTGAATTGTTCTACCTCCGTCTACATAGATCTTATAATACCCTAGTTGGTGCATTTCATTTAAAATATCCTTTGGATTTCCATTAGTCAGACTTGCCTTAGCTGCATATTCAGCGGGCAATTCTTTTAAGGAGTTACTAAGCACAAACACATGTTTGGAATACGGCCAGTCTCCATCAAAACCACAGACGGTTTCAAACGTAGTTCTTCCCATTACGATAGCATCTATTTCGCTCATTAACGCTGAGTAACCCATATCTTCTCCATCAGGATTTGGAATAGCGTGTAACCAGTCAAGTTCACCATTCTTTCCCGAAATGTATCCATCGAGACTGCTGGCTATAAATACGATATTCTTTGTTTTCATAGTCTGTAGTATATCAAATGTAAATAAATAAAAAAAGGCCGACTAAAACAGTCGGCCTCAAATTAATGTCTATTTATTACGGTTTATCCGATGGCTATAATCCCAGGTAAATCTTTTCCCTCAAAAAATTCAAGTAAAGCTCCTCCACCTGTAGAAACGTAGCTCACATCTTCCGTGAAACCAAACTTTTTTACAGCAGCACTGCTATCTCCACCTCCAATAAGTGAAAAAGCACCACTCTTGGTTGCATCTACTACAGCTTCAGCTACGGCCTTGGTTCCATTTTCAAAATTACTCATCTCAAAAACGCCCATAGGTCCATTCCAAAGAATAGTTTTACTGGTTTTAAGTACTTCCGCAAATGCAACTGAAGCCTGTGGTCCGATATCAAGACCCATCCACCCTTCAGAAATATCACCGCTTTTACTTATACCAGTGTTAGCGTCATTACTAAAATTATCTGCACAAACACTGTCCACAGGTAAGTGAATTTGCACCCCTTTCGCCGCAGCTTTTTCAAGAATTTCCCTGCACGTAGTTACTCTACCTGCCTCAAAAAGCGAGTTGCCAATGTTTCCTCCTCGAGCCACTTCAAAAGTATAAGCCATACCTCCACCTATAATGATATGGTCAGCCGTATTCAATAAGTTTTCGATGATTAGAATCTTATCACTCACTTTAGCCCCACCTACAATAGCCGTAAATGGTCTTTCTGGAGCTTTCATAAGTTTGGTAGCGTTTGTTACTTCTTTTGCCATCACATACCCAAAACACTTGTCTGAAAAAGACTCTGCGACCACAGCAGTACTCGCATGAGCTCTGTGTGCTGTGCCAAATGCGTCATTTACATATATATCGCCATGTTCTGCTAGTTTCTGTGCAAAAGCTGCATCCCCTGCAGTTTCCTCTTTATGAAATCGTAGATTTTCTAGTAGATGAATTGTGCCTTGATCTAGATTCTTACTCTTATTTATCGCTTGATCACCAATACATTCATTGGAAAATTCCACATATGCATTAGTAAGTTTCTCTAAATGAGGAACTAAATGAATCAAAGAAAACTTGTTTTCAGGGCCACTTTTAGGTCTTCCTAAATGAGACATGAGAACAACTGATCCGCCGTCAGCTATGATTTTACGGATAGTTGGCAACGCTGCAGTTATACGACTATCGTCTGTAATCTCAAATGAGTCGCTAAGTGGAACATTAAAGTCTACACGAACTAATGCACGTTTCCCCCTAAAATTATAAGAATCAATCGTTTTCATTATTTCAATTCTGCAAATGTCTTGGCAGCATCAAAAGCTTCAGCAGCTTCACCTTGGCGTACAATTACCATAGTCTCTATAAAAATCGGCTCGTTTGGCATGTCTCGTCCGTCTCTTGGTGCACCAGCGATATCTAATGCGACATCAAGACCTTCGATTATTTTTCCAAACACGGAGTGTCTTCCGTCTAAGTGTGGTGTAGGAGCAACCGTTATAAAGAATTGGCTTCCGTTTGTTCCTGGGCCAGCATTTGCCATACTTAGTATACCAGGAGTGTTGTGCTTCAACTCAGGATGAAATTCATCTTTGAACGAGTATCCAGGGCCACCCATACCCATACCCATAGGGTCTCCGCCTTGTATCATAAAGTTAGGAATAACTCTATGAAAGGTAATTCCATCATAATATGGTTTGCCTGCTTCTTTAGCAGTATTCTCTATTTCCCCCTCTGCTAGTCCAACAAAGTTGGCTACAGTTAGAGGAGTTTTGTCATAATAAAGTTCAATGAGCATACTCCCTTTAGAAGTGTTCATTTTAGCATAAAGTCCGTCTGTCATTTCAGTTGTATTTGTTGTTATTGTATCGGTATTTGTTTCTGAATCAGATGCAGCGTTTTCCATTTCAGCTACATCTTCTATTTTCTCTTCTTGTTGCTTTTCTTTTACATCACTGCAAGAAGATACTATTACTATAAATAAAGCTAAAAGGCTATAGTTTAAATTTTTCATCTGGTTACATTAAATATGGTCTGCAAATTTAGAATTATCCTCAAGAACAAGAAGTGCAACTAGTTCCAGTTGGATATAAGTGCAAAGTCCTCTTATTTTTGAATAGTCACTAACTAAATCTATTATCATGAAAATAATAAAAGGAATAGGGTATTTTATTCTAATAATCTTAGCTGCAGCTCTATTGGCTGCTGCTTTTGCACCTGCTGAAAAAGAAATACAGCGAAGTATAACTATTGACTCACCTTCAAATCAAGTGTACAGTCAAATCGTTGAATTTCGCAATTGGAAAAACTGGGATGCGTGGCACAATAGAGATACGACGCAAGAGCGTACATACACTGGAAAACCAGGAGAAAAGGAGCAATCATACACTTGGGAGTCTGAAAATGAAAATGTAGGCAATGGTCGTATGAAGATGCTGGCGAGTAAGGAAAACGAACGGTTGAACTATCGTTTTTATTTTGATAATGGAGGAGGAGCCGAGGATTCAGCACAAGGATCCTTTATACTTACTGAGTTAGAAGGAAGTACCAAGGTGGAGTGGACCATGATTTCCACTATGGGATACCCTTGGAAAATATTCAACTACTTTATTGAGAGTATGGTGGGTCCAGATTTTGAAGAAGGTCTTAGCAATATGAAAAAATATGTAGAGAATGATATGCCAGATCTGAAAGGAATTGAAAGGGAGCTCAATGTTGAAACTTTTACGGAATATGGAGTTAATTATGTTGGTATAAAAGTAGAGGAGTTGCCAATGTCTGATATGACAACGTTTTTCGAAGATGGATATAAAAAGATTTATAGCTACCTAGCATCTAATGAACTAGAGCCCAAAGGCCCTAGTACAGGCCTGTATTTTTTGTGGGATGAAGAAAACAGTATAACTACTGTAGCTGCCGCAGTTCCTATATCGGACTTGTTGACTCAAGAATACTCAAAAGTTCCTTTAGGAAAGGATAGTGCATTTTTAACCAGCAATCAGATTCAGGCAACTTCGTTTGGGGGGTATTCAGACAATTATAGAACTCATACCTCGCTATATGAGTGGTTAGAAGTCAATGGGAAAGAAATGAAATATCCGTTGGTTGAAGAATATACGGTAGGGTCTTTAGAGACTCAAGATACTTCTCAATTTGAAACCAAGATTATTTATCATTTTAATTAGAGCTATTGCGCCACATTGTCCAGAATTTTCTGCGACTTAAACAACTGAGGTCATTATCGTAAGCATAAGCATCTCGTTCAAAACTGATACTACTGTATGTCTTTTGGTAGTTTCTGTGTATCAATAGGCCTATCAAATACTTAATTAAATAAAGGAGATAAAATGGTACAAGAAGTAATTCTATTTGCTGTCTTAAATGAATCTTTTCGTGGTTTATAATTCTTAGATTTTCGGTGTATGCTGTTTCTTTGAAAATGATAAACGGCCAGAAGTTTATTGCGGCAATGTTTTTTGGCAGAATAACCCTGAATATGGAAAGAAGTATAATCACACCGCACTCATTTTTAGTCTTTTGTTCCAAGTGATAAGACCATAGATGGATAAAACGGTAAACACAATCATTTGGAAAGCAAGAAAATTAAGTTCCTTTATGCCATAAAGCCAAATGGTATATGCATTTATGCATATCCAAAAACTCCAAGCAGCAAAGTACTTATACAACTCTAAGAAGGTGGCTATTATACCAAATGAAGTACTCATAGCATCATAATAAGGTTTGCTGGCCTCTGTGTGACTCATCAGATACCCTAGACCTAAACCAGCAACAACACCGCTTATTATCCATATTAAAAGTTGAACAGGTTTGGCTTGACTGATTTTAAACTCAGTTTTATTCTTTTTATCCCAATAGATATAACCATAAACGCCAACAATCGAATAAAATAGGTAAAGAATGGTTTCAGAAAAATACCCAGTAGAATAAAAAACATAAGCAGCTAATAAAGAGCCTATTGTGCCGAATATCCAGCAAACTTTTAGCTCCTTAGTAAGTAGAATTATAAACGCTATATTGAAACATACGCTTAATACTTCTACTGCCTGTGTAAAATTCATTCTTCTTCGTCAGATACAGCATCTACTATATCATCCTTTGTCTCAACGATCTTTTCTACAACAGCATCTTTTGCATCACTTACCTTATTCCCTGCATCTTTAGCTATTTTGGAAGCCGCACTAGCCATTTCTGTAGTAGTTTCTTTTATTGAGTCTATGGTTTCAGCAGCTTTTTCCTGCAATTTGTCTGAAGAGTTTGCAAGGGTCTCTTTTGCCTCACTTGCCACCTCTTTTGCCTTGTCAGCCGCTTCAGAAGCCATATCCTTAGCTTTATCGTATGCTTCACTAGCCTCTTCTTTAACATCCTCAGCCAAGTCCTTAGCCTTTTCTATCGCCTCCGCAGTCTCTTCTTTTATATCATCTACCACTTCTTTAGTCTTTTCTGCAGCATCTTTAACGAAGTCTTCAGTAGATTCTACAATGTTTTCGGATACGTCTTTGGCTTTACCAAATAGTTGATTTAAAAAGTTTCTGATTCCCATTTTTGTTTTATATAATTAGCTTCGCAAAACTAATGAATATAGCCAATACAATAAGACTGACAGCAGTATGCCTGCTGATGAGCTATTCTACTATATCATATTCTCAAGATAGAATAAAGGCAAAATTAATAATAGATGAGCTATGTTCTGATGAGATGGCTGGAAGAGGATATATCAATGATGGCGACCTGAAAGCTGCTGAATATATAGCGTCAAGTTTCTCCGAACTAGGACTATCGATGTATAATGAATCTTATTTCCAGAAATTCTCTTTGCCTGTCAATACCATTCCAGAGGTAAGTTTGGATATTGATGGTGCTAGGTTGAGACCTGGCTATGACTACTTAGTAGCTCCTAGTTCAGGTACTGTTTCAATAAGCTCGTCAATCTTCTTCGTTTCAGAGAGATTACTTCGTTCTCCTCGTATTGGGGAAAAAGTCAAAAAGGCCGTAAAAAAAGGATATCTCCCGGTAATTTCAGTTTACGACCCAAAAGACAAAGAGCTCTCGGCTCGAATAGCTGAAATCAAGGATTGTATTCAAGGAGAATCAATAGTTTTTCTAAAAGACGATCTTACTTGGAGTGTTGCTAGAAATCAACGAGAAGGTGCAGAGGTATGGCTTTTGGACAGTGTTTTTAATCGATATGCAAAAGATATAAAGCTTAAGGCAGAAGCTAAGTTTACACCGGATTACTCTAGTCAGAATGTTATAGGCTATGTGCCAGGAACTGAGTTTCCTGACAGTGTTGTTATTTTCTGTGGTCATTATGATCACCTCGGAAAAATGGGTGAAGCCATTTTTTATGGTGCCAATGATAATGCTAGTGGAATTAGTATTTTGATAGATATGGCGAGTTATTTTAAAAATAATCCTCAGAAGTACAGTATAGCTTTTATAGCGTTTGGAGCAGAGGAAGCTGGGCTTGTTGGCTCGTATCATTATGTCAACTCTCCCCTAGTATCCCTGGAAAAAACCAAATTTGTGTTTAATATGGATTTAATGGGGAGTGGAGAAGATGGTGCTACTATAGTAAACGGAAATGTGTTTAAAGAAGACTTCGAGCGATTTAAAAACATCAATGACCAAAACGGTTATTTACCTAGAATAAAAGCTAGAGGTAAAGCGGCAAATAGTGATCATTATTTTTTTTCAGAAAAAGGTGTGCCTTCTTTTTTCATCTACCTAATGGGAGAGTATAAACATTACCATATTCCAGCCGACAATGCTTCAAACTTGGAATTATCCGAGTATTATGACAAGAGCTATTTATTAATTAGAGACTTTATTATTTCGCTAAATCGATAACTATGCTAGCGTTTGTAAACTCATTTATGTCTTGGTACTTAAAGAAACGAATAAGTACTATTCAATATAGCTTCACAAATGCGAAAGAAGTTCAGCTTTGTGTATTCAACGAATTACTTCAAGAAGCTAGGAAGTCAAGTTTTGGGAGAGACCATAAACTAGCAGATGTAAAATCTATTCAAGAGTATCAGCACGCTGTTCCATTGTTTGAATATGACGACATCAAACCCTACATAAACAGAGTTATGCTTGGAGAGCAAAAAGTACTTTGGCCTGGAGAGATTAATTGGTTTGCAAAATCGAGCGGTACAACATCTGATAAGAGTAAATTCATACCTGTTAGTTATGATGCATTGGAAGAGTGTCAGTTTAGAGGCAGCCGTGATGTACTAGCATATTATTACTATAAGAACCCTGAAGCCAAAATATTTCAAGGAAAGGGACTGATAGTTGGAGGTAGTCACGAGGTAAATAGCCTCGCGGAAAATTCTTTTTATGGTGATTTGAGTGCTGTGATGATGAATAACATGCCGTTCATTGCCAATTTCTTAGCGACACCAAGCATAGATATTGCTTTACTGCCAGATTGGGAGACTAAGATGGAGAAAATGGTAGAAAGCACATACAAAGAAAATGTGACAAATATTTCTGGGGTTCCTTCTTGGACATTACTAGTACTGCGTGCTATTCTTGATAGAACAGGTGCCTCAAATATTATGGAGGTGTGGCCAAATTTAGAATTGTACGTCCATGGTGGGGTTAATTTTTTACCATATCGTGAAGAGTTTAAACAGGTGATAGGTGGGGAGATTGCTTATCGAGAGACATATAATGCTTCAGAAGGATTTTTCGGGATACAAGACGAACCAAATAAAGACATGCTTCTGATGATGGATTATGGTATTTTTTATGAATTTATACCATTAGAGGAATATGGCACTACTGAGGCAAAAGCAATTTGGATAGATGAGGTAGAAGTTGGCATCACCTATGCCGTGGTGATAAACACGAATGCTGGTTTATGGAGATACGTAGTTGGAGACACTATTGTCTTTACCGAAAAGAATCCTTATCGATTCAAAATTGTTGGAAGGACAAAGTGCTTTATCAATGCATTTGGAGAAGAGCTGATGGTAGCAAATGCTGAAAGTGCTATTGCTCATGTTCAGCAAAAATGTAATTGTAGTGTGTCAGGATATACTGCTGCACCCGTTTATCTGGAAAACGAAAAAAAGGGAAAACACCAGTGGGCAATTGAGTTCACTCAAGAGCCAAAAAACTTGGAACAATTTAGAGATGAATTAGACTTGATTTTGCAACATCATAATTCAGATTATGAAGCAAAAAGAAAAGGGAGTATGGTGCTTGATAAGCTTGAGATTATCAAGTGTAAACCTGGGACATTTTATCACTGGTTAAAAAGTAAGAAGAAGCTTGGGGGACAGCATAAAATACCAAAGCTTTGTAACGATAGAAAAGTAATTGAAGAAATAATAAAAGGTAATCATGAATAAGGGACAAGTAGTTTTAGTAAGCTTACTAATTTTGATGATAGGAGCCTGCAGTTCTAAAACAGAATCAAGGGAGGAAGTCAGTGTAGTTAAACTATCTCCACAAGAGTTTAGCGAAAAACTCACAAGTTTAGAGAAGTACAATTTGATAGATGTTCGATCTCCTGAGGAGTTTGCTACAAATCGTATAAATAAAGCAGTCAATATAGATGTAAACGGATCAAGTTTCAACGAGAAGATTTCCGTTTTAGAAAAGGATGTACCGGTCTTGGTTTATTGTAAGTCTGGGGGTCGGAGTGCTACAGCTGCTGATCAATTAGTAACAAATGGATTTACTGTGTATGAGCTAGAGGGAGGTATAATTAACTGGCAATCTCAGGGGTTAGAGATACAAGCAAACACTAAAAAATCAAACTCAGGTTACACAATGGCTTCTTATAACGAAGCAGTAGAGAACGGATTGGTTTTAGTAGATTTTTATGCTACCTGGTGTGGTCCTTGTAAAATGATGGCACCACATATAGAGGAGTTAAAAAGTGAATTTGGTGATGAAGTGAAAGTCGTAAAAGTAGATACCGATAAGAGCATAGAAGTAGCCACTAACTTTAAAATTACAGGTATACCGCTAGTTAAGATTTACAAGGATGGCAAGGAGGTCTACAACAAAATTGGCTATCATACAAAACAGGCTCTAAAAAAAGAACTTGAAAAGCACTCCTAGTGCATTATTCTTTAGAAGATTTTGGTTTAAAGTTTTCCCAGCCCTGAGCTTCTATAGGTACTATGTTCCCAGACTTAGTTATAAGCTCAATTCCTTCGTGAGCTGGCGTACAATAACCTATCACCGTTATGTCTAACGAGGTTTTAATTTTATCATACTCTCCCTGTGTGAGCGTAAATAATAGTTCGTAGTCTTCACCACCGTTCATTGCAGCAGTAGTAGGAGGTAGATTAAATTCGATAGCTGTGTCGTAGGTCTGTTGGTCTAGAGGTAATTTATCCTCGTACACCTTCATTCCAAGGGTAGAGTGTTTACAGAGATGGAATATCTCACTAGAAAGCCCGTCAGAAATATCAATAAGAGAAGTAGGGTGAATGTCTTTTTCTTCAAAAAACTCTATAATATCTACTCTTGCTTCTGGTCTGAGTTGTCTCCCGACAATATAGTCTTTCCCTTCCAAATCCGGCTTCATATCTTTCTGCTCCACAAACACCT
>ERZ1046568.713-NODE-713-length-26381-cov-29.131201_pt1 | contig 26381 bp, 20 predicted proteins | sample MGYA00383092_ERZ1046568 | MGnify/ENA primary metagenome ERZ1046568 (study PRJEB29581, sample SAMEA5548362) | metagenome | biome: marine; feature: coastal; material: water | depth 1 m | study: Short-term variability in the microbial, nano- and picoplankton... | reverse complement strand
AAGAAAAAGAAAGAGGTATTACAATTAATACTTCTCACGTAGAATATGCAACTAATAATCGTCATTACGCTCACGTTGACTGTCCAGGTCACGCTGATTATGTAAAAAATATGGTTACTGGTGCTGCGCAGATGGATGGTGCTATTTTAGTAGTAGCTGCCACAGATGGTCCTATGCCTCAAACTCGTGAGCACATACTTTTAGGTCGTCAAGTTGGTATACCAAGAATGGTAGTCTTTTTGAATAAAGTAGATATGGTTGATGATGAAGAGCTTTTAGAGCTTGTTGATATGGAAGTTAGAGATTTGTTAAACTTTTATGAATATGATGGTGATAATGGACCAGTTATTTCGGGTTCTGCACTAGGTGCTCTCAACGGAGAAAAAAAATGGGTAGATTCCGTATTAGAACTAATGGAATCTGTAGATGCTTGGATCGAGTTACCAACTCGTGATGTTGAAAAAGATTTTTTAATGCCTATTGAAGATGTGTTTTCAATAACAGGTCGTGGTACGGTTGCTACTGGAAGAATTGAAACTGGTATTGCTAACACTGGAGATGCTGTTGAAATTATCGGTATGGGTGCACAGAAATTAAGCTCTACAATAACTGGTATTGAGATGTTCCGTCAAATTCTTGACAGAGGTGAAGCTGGAGATAATGCAGGTATTCTTCTAAGGGGAATTGAGAAATCTCAAATTTCTAGAGGAATGGTAATTACCAAGCCTGGATCTGTAACTCCACATGCTAAATTTAAAGCTGAGGTATACATCCTCAAAAAAGAAGAAGGTGGACGTCATACTCCATTCCATAACAATTATCGTCCACAATTTTATGTAAGAACAACTGATGTTACTGGAAATATAGCTTTACCATCAGGGGTTGAAATGGTAATGCCTGGAGATAACTTGACAATAGAAGTAGATTTAATTCAAACTATTGCAATGCATGTTGGACTACGTTTTGCGATCCGCGAGGGCGGCAGAACAGTAGGTGCTGGTCAAGTTACTGAGATTTTAGACTAACATTGTTAGACTAATACATTTTAAGGTGTCACGATTTATCGAGACACCTTGACTTGTGTTTACGGGTTTAGCTCAGTTGGTAGAGCACTGGTCTCCAAAACCAGGTGTCGGGAGTTCGAGTCTCTCAACCCGTGCGAAGTTAATTTGTGTAGAGACCCAATTATAGTATGATTAATATAATTTGAAGCTTAAACCAATAAAGAATAATTACAATGGCAGGCATAGTAGGATACGTTAAAGAATCATTTGAAGAACTAAAGAACAATGTAAGTTGGCCAACTTGGGCTGAAGGCTATAGTTTAACCGTTCTTGTTGCTGTTTTTTCAATCGTTTTTTCTCTTGCTATTTGGGGAGTTGACACTCTCTTCTCAAGAATTGTTGAATTATATTTTAACTGGATAAAATAATATTTACACTAATGGTAGATACTAAAGAAGAAAAGAAGTGGTATGTTGTTCGTGCTGTGAGTGGACAGGAAAACAAGATCAAATCCTATATCGAAAACGAAATATCTCGTTTAGGTCTGGACAATTTTGTTGATCAAGTTCTTGTGCCAACTGAAAATGTTATTCAAATTCGTAATGGGAAAAAAGTTCAAAAAGAAAAAGTTTATTTTCCTGGATATATAATGATTCAAGCTAATTTAAGTGGAGAAATCCCGCACATTATAAAATCTATTACCAACGTTATTGGTTTTTTAGGCGAAACCAAGGGTGGTGATCCTGTTCCATTGCGTCAAACAGAAGTAAATAGAATGTTAGGGAAAGTTGATGAATTATCAATGGAATCTGATTTAAATGTTATAATACCTTTCGTAAAAGGTGAGACAGTTAAAGTCATTGATGGACCTTTTAATGGTTTTGACGGAACTGTAGAAAATATAAATGAAGAAAAACGTAAACTCGAGGTTATGGTAAAGATTTTTGGAAGAAAAACTCCGCTAGAACTTAGTTACATGCAAGTAGACAAAATTTAATAATTGTTACACAAATATTATGATTCGAATTTATAGCTTCCAATTTATAAAAACGAATTAAACTAAATTAAAAAAATGGCAAAAGAATTAGGAAAAGTAGTTAAGCTACAAGTAAGGGGAGGTGCAGCGAATCCGTCGCCACCGGTTGGACCCGCTTTAGGTGCTGCTGGGGTTAATATAATGGAATTCTGTAAGCAGTTTAATGCTAGAACGCAGGACAAACCTGGTAAAGTTTTACCAGTGGTTATTTCAGTTTATAAAGACAAATCGTTTGACTTTATAATTAAAACACCTCCAGCTGCGGTACAATTATTAGAAGCGGCCAAAGTAAAAAAAGGTTCTGGCGAACCCAATCGAAAGAAAGTAGCAAAAGTATCTTGGGATCAAGTCAAAACAATTGCTGAAGACAAAATGGTAGATTTAAATGCATTTACTGTAAGCTCTGCTATGAAAATGGTAGCTGGAACAGCCAGATCTATGGGTATAACTGTTAAAGGTGGTGATGCACCCAATTAATCAAAATTATTTGAAATGGCAAGATTAACAAAAAAGCAAAAGGAAGCAGTTGCTAAATTAGAAAAGAATAAAATTTACAGTCTTGAACAGGCTTCAGTTTTAGTAAAAGAGATCACAAACACTAAGTTTGATGCATCCGTTGATTTAGCGGTACGTTTAGGAGTAGATCCTAGAAAAGCAAATCAAATGGTTAGAGGCGTAGTATCTCTTCCTCATGGAACTGGAAAAAATATGAAAGTATTAGCCTTAGTTACTCCTGACAAAGCTAAGGAAGCTACAGACGCCGGCGCGGATTACGTTGGCTTGGAAGAATACCTTGAAAAAATCAAAGGCGGTTGGACAGATATTGATGTCATCATAACTATGCCAAGCGTAATGGGTAAGTTAGGTCCATTGGGTCGCGTATTGGGACCACGTGGTTTAATGCCGAATCCAAAGACAGGTACTGTAACAATGGACGTTGCTAAAGCAGTAACAGAAGTTAAAGCCGGTAAAATAGACTTTAAAGTTGATAAAACTGGAATTGTGCATGCAGCAATCGGAAAAGTTTCTTTTTCTGCAAACAAAATTCAAGATAACGCTCAAGAACTATTAACAACTCTAATGAAGCTAAAACCAACATCATCAAAGGGAACATATGTTAAAAGCATTTTTATGTCCAGCACAATGAGCCCTAGTATTGCTGTGGATTCCAAAGTAAGTAGTTAAACAATTTTATTATGACAAGAGAAGAAAAATCAAAAGTAATCAAAGTGTTGACTGCAGAATTAGCTGAGAATTCAAATTTATATTTGACCGATATTTCAGGATTAAATGCAGCAACTACTTCAGCGTTACGACGCGCATGTTTCAAAGCAAACATTCGCCTAGCCGTTGTAAAGAACACCTTGCTTGAAAAGGCAATGGAAGCTTCAGATAAAGATTTCGGAGATTTACCAACGATATTAAAAGGTAATACCTCAGTAATGTATTCTGAAACTGGAAACGCACCCGCAAAAGTAATCAAAGCTTTTAGGAAAAAATCGGATAAGCCTTTCCTTAAGGGAGCTTACATCGAAGAAGCCGTTTACATTGGTGACGATCAATTGGATATGTTAGTAGATATCAAATCTAAAGAAGAGCTGATTGGAGAAGTAATAGGATTATTACAATCTCCAGCTAAGAATGTTATTTCAGCACTTCAGTCGAGTGGTGGTAAACTTTCAGGTATCCTAAAAACACTATCTCAAAAAGAGGGATAATACAAACAAGTACGCACTTTTTACAATTATATTATTATTAAAAAATTATTAAAACGATAGAAAAATGGCAGATTTAAAAGATTTCGCAGAACAATTAGTAAACTTAACAGTAAAAGAAGTTAACGAACTAGCAACAATTTTAAAAGATGAATACGGTATCGAACCTGCAGCCGCAGCTGTAGCAGTCGCTGCTGGACCAGCTGGTGGTGAAGATGCCGCTGAAGCTCAAACAGAATTCGATGTAATTCTTAAAGCAGCAGGTGGATCTAAATTAGCTGTAGTTAAATTAGTTAAAGAATTAACTGGTTTAGGTTTAAAAGAAGCTAAAGGATTAGTAGATGACGCACCTAGCGCTATCAAAGAAGCTGTGTCTAAAGACGAAGCTGAAGGGTTGAAAACTTCTTTAGAGGAGGCTGGAGCTGAAGTTGAAGTTAAGTAAACTTCCCTAATTCATTAAACTGGTTTAGGTCCTAGAGTCATACACTCTAGGCCTAAGCCATCTTGTGTATAAATTATATACACACAAATAAATTATTTTTTTAATCAATAATTCGTCCATCGATGTTAGCAAAAAAAGCTGAAAGATTAAATTTCTCTTCTATTAAAAACAGAACAGAATATCCTGACTTTTTGGATATTCAGATAAAATCCTTTCAGGATTTTTTCCAGTTAGAGACAAAATCAGAAGAAAGAGGTGATGAAGGGTTGTATAACACCTTCATGGAAAATTTTCCAATAACTGATACTCGTAACCAATTTGTGTTAGAGTTTTTAGATTATTTTGTAGATCCGCCTAGATATTCATTAGAAGAATGTATAGAAAGAGGTCTAACTTACAGCGTACCACTTAAGGCAAGATTAAAATTATTTTGCACTGATCCAGAGCACGAAGATTTTGAAACTATTGTTCAAGATGTATATTTAGGTACAATTCCTTACATGACCCCAAGTGGTACATTTTGTATCAATGGAGCTGAACGAGTTGTAGTTTCACAATTACATCGTTCTCCTGGCGTATTTTTTGGTCAGTCTTTCCATGCTAACGGTACAAAATTATACTCAGCAAGAGTTATACCTTTTAAAGGTTCTTGGATCGAATTTGCAACTGATATTAATAGCGTCATGTATGCCTATATTGATCGAAAGAAAAAATTACCTGTCACCACTTTGTTCAGAGCCATTGGATTTGAAAGAGACAAAGATATTCTTGAAATATTTGATCTTGCTGAAGAAGTTAAGGTTTCAAAATCTGGTTTAAAAAAGATTTTAGGACGTAAACTAGCTGCCCGTGTATTAAATACATGGCATGAAGATTTTGTTGATGAAGATACAGGTGAGGTTGTTTCTATTGAAAGAAACGAAATTGTTCTAGATAGAGATACAATAATAGATAAAGATAACTCTGAAGAAATTCTTGAATCTGGTACCAAAACAGTTCTTTTACACAAAGAAAGTGCACAACAAGGAGATTATGCCATAATCCACAATACACTTCAAAAAGATCCAACAAATTCTGAAAAAGAAGCTGTTGAACATATCTACAGACAATTACGTAATGCTGAACCACCTGATGAGGAAACTGCGCGTGGTATTATTGATAAACTATTTTTCAGTGATCAACGTTACAATCTTGGAGAAGTTGGTCGTTACCGAATGAATAAAAAATTAGGTCTCGATATTGGAATGGACAAGCAAGTTCTTACCAAAGAAGATATAATAACTATTATCAAATATTTAATTGAGTTAATTAACTCGAAAGCTGAAATTGATGATATAGATCACCTTTCTAACCGCCGCGTCAGAACTGTAGGAGAACAGCTATCCTCACAATTTGGTGTAGGTTTAGCACGAATGGCTCGTACTATTCGTGAACGTATGAATGTTCGTGATAATGAAGTATTTACTCCTATCGATCTGATTAATGCTAAAACATTATCGTCTGTTATTAATTCTTTCTTTGGAACTAACCAGTTGTCGCAATTTATGGATCAAACAAATCCTCTAGCGGAAATTACGCACAAGCGTCGTTTATCTGCTCTTGGGCCTGGTGGTTTGTCAAGAGAACGAGCTGGGTTCGAAGTTCGAGATGTCCACTACACTCATTATGGACGTTTATGCCCAATTGAAACTCCAGAAGGACCAAATATTGGTTTAATTTCATCTTTGTCTGTATTTGCAAAAGTAAATTCCATGGGATTCATAGAAACGCCTTACAGAAAAGTTGAAAATTCAGTTGTAGATATTAAAGGTTCTCCCATATACCTAAGTGCTGAGGAAGAGGAAGATCAAATGATAGCACAAGCTAGTATCGCTGTTGATGGTAAGGGTAAAATTTTATCTGACAAAGTGATAGCGCGACAAGAAGGAGATTTCCCAGTTATTGACCCTTCTCAAGTAAATTATACAGATGTTGCACCAAACCAAATTTCATCCATATCAGCTTCATTAATTCCTTTCTTGGAACATGATGATGCCAACCGTGCATTGATGGGGTCAAACATGATGCGTCAAGCTGTACCACTTCTAAGACCGGAAGCCCCTATAGTCGGCACTGGTTTAGAACGTCAAGTAGCTTCAGACTCAAGAGTGCTGGTAAATGCAGCCGGTGACGGAGTTGTAGAATACGTAGATGCAAATAATATTACTATAAAATATTTAAGAACTGATGATCAGGCTCTAGTGAGTTTTGATTCAGAAGTAATTACATATCCATTAACTAAGTTTAGAAAAACTAACCAAGGCACTTCTGTTAATCTCAAAGCAATTGTTAAGAAGGGAGACAAGGTTAAAAAAGGTCAGGTACTCACTGAGGGATATGCAACACAAAATGGTGAGTTAGCACTCGGAAGGAATATGAAAGTCGCTTTCATGCCTTGGAAGGGATACAACTTTGAGGATGCAATTGTGATATCTGAAAAAGTAGTTAGAAATGATGTATTCACTTCTGTACATATCGATGAATATTCACTGGAAGTAAGAGATACAAAACTTGGAAATGAAGAATTAACAAATGATATTCCAAATGTTTCTGAAGAGGCTACCAAAGACCTAGACGAAAACGGTATGATTCGTATAGGCGCTGAAGTTAAGCCAGGTGATATTTTAATTGGTAAAATCACTCCAAAAGGAGAATCTGATCCAACTCCAGAAGAGAAGCTATTAAGAGCTATATTCGGAGATAAAGCTGGGGATGTAAAAGATGCATCTCTCAAGGCCTCTCCATCACTTCACGGAGTAGTTATTGAGAAAAAATTATTCTCAAGAGCTGTAAAAGATAAGCGTAAACGAGCTCAGGATAAAGAAGATATTTCTAAATTAGAAGATTTTTACGATACCAAATTTGATGATCTACAATCAGTTTTAGTTGAAAAATTATTCACAATAGTGGGAGGTAAAACTGCCCAAGGGATCTCTAACGACTTGGGTGAAGACGTTTTTCCAAAAGGGAAGAAATTTACACTTAAGATGTTGAACGCAGTAGATGATTATGCACATTTAATTTCAGGAAAATGGACAACTGATTCTTCAACAAATAAGTTGGTTTCGGAATTAATCCATAACTACAAAATTAAAGAAAATGATCTTCAGGGTAGCCTAAGAAGAGAGAAGTTTACAATTTCTGTAGGTGACGAATTACCTGCAGGTATCATAAAGCTTGCCAAAGTTTATGTTGCCAAGAAACGCAAACTTAAAGTAGGTGATAAAATGGCCGGACGTCATGGAAATAAAGGTATAGTCGCACGAATAGTACGTCAAGAAGATATGCCTTTTCTTGAAGACGGTACTCCGGTTGATATAGTATTAAACCCTCTTGGTGTACCATCACGAATGAATATTGGTCAAATTTATGAAACTGTTCTTGGATGGGCAGGGCAAGATCTTGGAAGAACTTACGCTACTCCAATTTTTGATGGAGCTACTTTAGATCAAATTAACGAACTCACTGACGAAGCTGGAATACCTAGATTTGGTCATACTTATTTATACGACGGCGGAACAGGTGATCGTTTTGATCAGGCAGCAACAGTTGGTGTAATTTATATGTTAAAATTAGGACATATGGTTGACGATAAGATGCATGCACGTTCTATTGGTCCATATTCTCTAATCACACAGCAGCCTTTGGGTGGTAAAGCACAATTTGGTGGTCAACGTTTTGGAGAAATGGAAGTTTGGGCATTGGAAGCTTATGGAGCTTCTAGCACCCTAAGGGAAATCCTTACCGTTAAATCTGATGATGTTATTGGAAGAGCCAAAACATACGAGGCAATCGTAAAGGGAGAGCCAATGCCTGAGCCAGGTTTACCTGAATCATTCAATGTGTTAATGCACGAACTGAAAGGGTTAGGACTAGACATAAGATTAGAAGAATAATAGAATTTAATTCATTATCATACCCATACATTATGGCAAAAAAGCAAGATAATACAGTACAGAGATTTAATAAAATCTCAATTGGTTTGGCATCACCTGAGTCAATTCTAGGAGCGTCCAGAGGCGAAGTTTTGAAACCAGAAACTATTAATTACAGAACTCATAAACCCGAACGAGATGGTTTATTCTGTGAGCGAATTTTTGGCCCTGTAAAGGATTATGAATGTGCTTGCGGAAAATACAAACGTATTCGTTACAAAGGAATCATTTGTGATCGATGTGGTGTAGAAGTAACAGAAAAGAAAGTCCGAAGAGATAGAGTTGGACACATCAACCTTGTTGTCCCTGTTGCGCACATATGGTATTTCCGTTCTTTACCAAACAAAATTGGTTATTTACTAGGACTACCTTCAAAGCAATTAGATATGATTATTTATTACGAACGTTATGTCGTAATTCAGCCAGGAACTGCTACCAACTCAGAGGGTGAAGCGTTAAAGAAAATGGATTTTCTAACTGAAGAAGAATATTTAAATATTCTTGAAGTGCAACCACCAGAAAATCAGTATTTAGACGATACAGATCCCAATAAATTTATTGCTAAGATGGGTGCTGATTGTTTGATTGATATTCTCTCAAGAATTGATTTGGATACATTGTCATTCGAATTGCGTCATAAAGCAAATACAGAGACATCTAAACAGCGCAAAACAGAAGCATTGAAGCGTCTACAAGTTGTAGAATCTTTAAGAGAATCTAATCTTAATCGTGAGAACAAGCCAGAATGGATGATCATGAAAGCGATCCCTGTCATTCCACCAGAACTACGTCCCCTAGTTCCGCTAGATGGAGGCCGTTTTGCTACATCTGACTTAAATGATTTATACCGTCGTGTTATTATCCGTAATAACCGCTTAAAGAGACTTGTTGAGATAAAAGCTCCTGAAGTCATCTTACGTAATGAAAAACGTATGCTTCAAGAGTCTGTTGATTCATTATTTGACAACACGCGTAAATCATCAGCAGTAAAAACGGATTCTAACCGCCCGTTAAAATCTCTTTCGGACTCCTTAAAAGGAAAGCAAGGTCGTTTTCGTCAAAATTTACTTGGTAAGCGTGTAGATTATTCAGCACGTTCAGTAATTGTTGTTGGACCAGAACTGAAATTATTTGAATGTGGATTGCCAAAAAACATGGCAGCTGAACTATACAAGCCTTTTGTAATTAGAAAATTAATTGAAAGAGGTATTGTTAAAACAGTTAAATCCGCAAAGAAAATAATAGACAAAAGAGAACCAGTAGTATGGGATATTCTGGAAAATGTTCTCAAAGGACACCCAGTGTTACTTAACCGTGCTCCTACGTTACACCGCCTGGGGATTCAAGCTTTCCAGCCTAAGCTAATTGAAGGAAAGGCTATTCAATTACACCCATTAGTGTGTACGGCCTTTAACGCCGATTTTGATGGCGATCAAATGGCTGTACATTTACCTTTAGGTCCAGAAGCTATTTTAGAGGCTCAGCTTTTGATGTTAGCTTCTCACAATATACTTAATCCTGCTAATGGGTCTCCAGTAACAGTTCCTTCACAGGATATGGTGCTAGGTCTCTATTACATGACTAAATTACGCAAATCGACTTCAAAAGTTAAAATTGTTGGCGAAGGTTTAACTTTCTACTCACCTGAAGAAGTTACCATTGCATACAATGAAAAACGTGTTGACCTAAACGCACAAATTCGCGTTAGAACAGCTGATTTTAACGAAGACGGTGAACTGATTTCACAAATTATTGAAACCACTACAGGTCGTGTTCTTTTTAACGAAAAAGTGCCAGCTGCTGCGGGTTACATTAATGAAGTTTTAACTAAGAAATCTTTAAGAGATATTATACATGATATTTTGAAAGTGACTTCTGTTCCTGAAACAGCCGCATTCTTAGACGAAATTAAATCTTTAGGATACAACTTTGCCTTCAAGGGTGGGTTATCATTTAGCTTGGGAGATATTATAATTCCACCTGAAAAGCATACTATGATTGCTGCCGCAAATAAGCAAGTTGATGGTATCATGGCTAACTATAATATGGGACTTATTACCAATAATGAACGTTACAACCAAGTAATTGATATTTGGACTTCAACTAATGCCGAGTTAACCGAGCTTTCTATGAAGCGTATTAGAGAGGACCAACAAGGGTTTAACTCTGTGTATATGATGTTAGACTCCGGAGCTAGAGGATCTAAGGAACAGATTCGTCAATTGACAGGAATGCGTGGTTTGATGGCCAAGCCAAAAAAATCTAATGCAGGTGGTGGTGAAATCATTGAAAACCCAATTCTTTCTAACTTTAAAGAAGGATTGTCAATTCTTGAGTATTTTATATCAACACACGGAGCTCGTAAAGGACTCGCCGATACAGCATTAAAAACAGCTGATGCAGGTTACCTTACACGTCGTCTTGTAGATGTTTCTCAAGACGTTATAGTTAACTCTGACGATTGTGGTACCCTTAGAGGAATTGAAGTTAAAGCTTTAAAGAAAAATGAAGAGGTAGTAGAAAAACTAGAAGAAAGAATAGTTGGCCGTATCTCACTAAATGATGTATTTAATCCTTTAACTGAAGAGCTTTTAGTAGCTGCAGGAGAACATATAAATGAATCAATAGCTAGAAAAATAGAGGATTCACCTTTGGATTCAATTGAAGTTAGATCTCCGTTAACGTGTGAAGCTGAAACTGGAATCTGTGCTAAATGTTACGGACGTAATTTAGCTACTGGTAAAATGGTACAGCGAGGAGAAGCAGTTGGAGTTGTAGCAGCCCAATCTATTGGAGAGCCAGGAACTCAGCTGACATTACGAACATTCCACGTTGGAGGAATTGCTGGAAATATTTCTGAGGAAAATAAATTAATAGTCAAATTTGATGGAATTGCTGAAATTGAAGACCTTAAAACTGTTAAAGGAAAAGACGGTGAGGGTAAGGATATTGATATTGTTATTTCAAGAACATCAGAAATCAAATTAATTGACAAGAAAACCGGTATTGTTTTAAGTACAAACAACATACCTTATGGTTCATCAATTTTTGTTAAGAACGGAGATAAAGTTAAAAAGGACACTGTAATTTGTCAGTGGGATCCATACAATGGTGTTATAATATCAGAATTTTCAGGAAAAGTTCGCTATGAAAATATCGAACAAGGAATTACTTACCAGGTTGAAATTGATGAGCAAACTGGATTTCAAGAGAAAGTTATTTCTGAATCAAGAAATAAAAAATTAATACCGACCCTTTTGGTAGAAGATGCCAAAGGAAATCTTATTAGATCTTACAATTTACCTGTTGGTGCTCACATCATGGTTGATGACGGCGAGAAAATAAACTTAGGAAAAATTTTGGTTAAAATTCCTCGTAAGTCAGCAAAAGCAGGTGATATTACTGGTGGTCTTCCAAGAGTTACGGAGCTGTTTGAAGCACGTAATCCTTCAAACCCAGCTGTTGTAAGTGAAATCGATGGCGTTGTTTCTTTTGGTAAGATTAAAAGAGGTAATCGTGAAATTATTATTGAATCAAAATTAGGAGATTTAAAAAAGTACCTTGTTAAATTATCGAATCAAATATTAGTACAAGAAAATGATTTTGTAAAAGCAGGTATGCCGTTATCAGACGGTTCTATTACTCCTAATGATATTTTAAATATTAAAGGTCCATCCGCTGTACAACAATACTTAGTAAATGAAGTTCAAGAAGTATATCGTTTGCAAGGAGTTAAAATTAACGACAAGCATTTCGAGGTTGTAGTAAGGCAAATGATGCGTAAGGTAAGGATTAAAGATTCTGGAGATACTATCTTTTTAGAAGATCAGTTGGTGCATACTTCTGATTTTATCAAAGAAAACGATGAGATTTTTGGAAAGAAAGTTATTGAAGAAGCAGGCGATTCTGTAAATTTCAAGTCTGGTCAAATTATCACAGCACGTACATTGAGAGATGAAAATTCACTGCTAAAACGTGAAGATAAAGGATTAGTTATCGCTAGGGATGCTAGTCCAGCCACAGCGATGCCTATATTACAAGGAATCACAAGAGCTTCTTTACAAACCAAATCCTTTATTTCTGCAGCTTCCTTTCAAGAAACAACTAAAGTTCTCAACGAAGCAGCTGTTAATGGAAAAGTAGATTCTCTTGAAGGGTTAAAAGAAAATGTGATTGTTGGACATAGAATCCCAGCCGGAACAGGCCTTAGAGCTTATGACAATATTATTGTAGGTTCTAATGAAGAATTTGATAAGTTAATCGAAGCTAAGGAAGAATTAAATTTCAATTAATTTATATGAGCTCTACCAAAGACCTTTCTAAAAAAGGACAGATTAATATTGAGTTAGACGATAAGGTAGCTGAAGGTACCTATTCTAACCTAGCAATTATTAATCACTCAGTCTCAGAGTTTGTAGTCGACTTTGTAAGTATCATGCCAGGTACTCCAAAAAGCAAAGTGAAGTCACGTATTATACTGACTCCACAACATGCTAAAAGGTTAACCAAAGCATTAAACGATAATGTAAAACGCTTTGAAAAAGCACATGGTGAGATTAAAGATTATGACCAACCTCCGGTTCCCTTAAATTTTGGACCTACTGGACAAGCTTAATCGTTTCAAATAGAAAAATCCAACAATTAAGTTGGATTTTTCTATTTAAACGGTTTTATTAATATTCTGATGTTAAATGAAATTTTATCGAAGGATATTTTTGTTGTGTCATTTGAAGAGAAAATAAAGAATCTGAAAGATATACTAACTGTCCATATTTGTCGGTTGCTAGATATCGTTGTTTAATTCTTTTAAACTCTATAAATTCAGGATGATTTATACTTTCTGGTTCAATCCAGCAAGCTTTATGAACATTCAGGTTTTCATAACTACATTTTGCCCCATATTCGTGTTCTAATCTATATTGAATTACTTCATATTGTAGCGCACCTACAGTTCCTATTACTTTTCGTCCATTCAAATCTAATGTAAAAAGTTGGGCGACTCCCTCGTCCATCAACTGGTCAATCCCTTTAAATAACTGTTTTGATTTTAAAGGGTCTGCATTGTTAATATAACGAAAATGTTCAGGTGAAAAATTAGGTATGCCTTTGAAATTTAGTGATTCTCCTTCTGTCAGGGTGTCTCCAATTTTAAAGTTACCAGTATCATGAAGACCTACAATATCTCCAGGGTAGGATATGTCAACTATTTCTTTTTTTTCTGCAAAAAAGGCATTAGGACTTGAGAATTTTAATTTCTTATTATGTCGTACATGGAGGTAGGGAGTATTTCGTTTAAACTCCCCAGAAACAATTTTTATAAATGCCAAACGATCTCTGTGATTTGGGTCCATATTAGCGTGAATTTTAAACACAAATCCTGTAAATTTGTTTTCATTTGGATTTACAACGCGTTCTTCACTTTGCTTAGGACGTGGTTTTGGAGCGATAGTAACGAAACAATCCAACAGTTCTCGTACTCCAAAATTATTTAAGGCAGAACCAAAGAATACTGGTTGTAACCCCCCATTCAAATAGTTGTCCTTGTTAAATTTAGGGTAAATACCTTCAACAAGTTCTAACTCTTCACGAAGTGTTTCAGCTGCATTATCTCCAATAATATTATTTAGTTTTGTGTCAGATACATCAGAGATCTTAATTGTCTCTTCAATATCACGTTTACTATCTCCTGTAAAAAGATTAATATTTTTTTCCCAAATATTGTAAATACCTTTAAAGTCATAACCCATTCCAATTGGAAAACTTAATGGCACAACTTTAAGATTTAGCTTTTGTTCAATTTCGTCGAGTAAGTCAAACGCATCTTTCCCTTCTCGATCCATTTTATTAATAAACACTATGATAGGAATATTTCGCATGCGACATACTTTTACAAGTTTTTCGGTTTGCTCTTCAACTCCTTTAGCTACATCAATTACAACTATTACGCTATCAACAGCAGTCAGTGTTCTAAAAGTATCCTCTGCAAAATCTTTATGTCCAGGCGTATCTAGAATATTGATTTTAATACCATTGTATTCAAATGCTAGGACTGAAGTGGCTACGGAAATGCCACGTTGGCGTTCAATCTCCATAAAGTCACTTGTAGCTCCTTTTTTTATCTTATTACTTTTAACTGCCCCCGCTTCTTGAATTGCGCCTCCAAATAGTAGTAATTTTTCTGTTAAGGTTGTTTTTCCAGCATCAGGATGTGAAACTATACCAAAAGTTCTGCGGCGTTCTATTTCGCTTAAAAATGACATAAAAAATAAATTTTTGCAAATATAACATTAATATATGTAGAATGATGGAGCCTATTTTCAAGTTTAGGTAAATATTTAATTAGGCAACCTTGGATTTAAACTACCATTTTACTTCCAACACTTTCTTTTAGTTTTTTATCTTCAAAATAGAAATCTATTTTTCCAACATACAATCCAAAACATCCTACTTGATTGACTATCACTTTTTTTCCAATGGCATTGTTAACTATGGTTGGCTTTTCTAAAAATGTATGAGTGTGTCCTCCAATAATTAAATCGATTTCTTTGGTAGATTTGGCAAGTTTTAAATCTGATATTTTTGAGGGGGATGTCTTATAATCATATCCTAAATGAGATAGACATATAATTAAGTCACATTCTTCTTCAGTTTTTAGAATACGACTCATATCCTGAGCTATTTCAATTGGATTTAGATATTTAGTTTCTTTATAATCTTCTTTGTTTACCAAACCTTTTAATTCGATCCCCAAGCCAAAAACTCCAATTTTAACTCCTCCTTTAATAAAAGTTTTATAAGGTTTTACATGGGTATCCATTAAAGTATTGGAGAAATCATAATTAGCTGAAATAAAATCAAATTTTGCATGTGGGAGTTGAGAATAAAGCCCTGTTATTCCATTGTCAAAATCATGATTTCCTATGGTAGCAACGTCATATTTTAACAAACTCATCAATCTAAATTCTAATTCACCTCCATAAAAATTAAAATAGGGTGTGCCTTGAAAAATATCTCCTGCATCTAAAAGTAAGGTATGTTGATTTTCCATACGTACCGATTCGACTAGTGCAGCTCGTCTGGCAATCCCTCCTTTGTTAGAGTTTTCTCCTTCGTTTTGACCAAATGGATCTATATGGCTATGAACGTCATTGGTGTGCAGAATAGTAATTTTTGTGGCTTTTGACTTTGTGCATGACCACCCTATTCCCGCAATTGACAATAAAGCAGTTGAAGCTGCCGTTTGGTGTATAAAATCTCTACGTTTCATAATTCATTATTTAAGTTTTATAAAGCGTTGGTCAGCTTCGGGATTTAGCGTGTCATGTATAGAAAAGTAATCTAATAAGACATTTCGAATTTTATAATTTAATTTATACAGAGTATCACTTTTTTTAAAAAATTCCATTTGGTCTCCTCCTTTGTACAGGTAATCACTGGTGGCTATGTAATATAATTTTTCTGAGTCGACAGCTTTACCGCCAATTTGAATTTTTTTATAGCTATTATCAGCATTAATAACTAACTCAAGACCAGATATTGGATGAGCTTTATTAGAAATTTTTAAATAATTTATCATTTCAAAAACAACAGATCCCTTGAGAGCTGTCACAACTACACTGTTTTCAAATGGCATTAGTTTGTATGCAGTTTTTGTTGTGACCTTACCTTTTGGAAGTATTGATCTAATACCTCCATGATTTAGTAAAACCATATCAATATTTTTTTCTGTTTTGTTTTTAAATACAGGATTTGTAAGTTCAAGAACAGCATCTGCCATTAAGTTTCCTATTGCTGTATTATAATCTCCATCATTTTTGGAGTAGTTATCAACAGAAAAACTTAAGACTTTATTCATTGTTTTGTCTAAGTTTAACTTGTATGGGTTAATAATATCTTCAACCTGTTTTACAGGTTCAATTTCTCTGTTTATTGATATGTTTTTGCCATCAGTATTTACAAGTATTCTTGAATTATTACATGATAAAATCAAGGAAATAATCATAATTATTTTAACTAGTTTCTTCATCTTTATGTTACATTTGTAATATCAATAAAGGTACATGTTTTTCAAACGATTAAAAACGCTTTCACTTCAAAAAAATATCACACTGATTCTCAAGGCTCGGGCCAAAGATTTTCAAAGTGCTAAAGTAACTTCTGTTGGAATTATTTTCGATTACGATTCTTTTCACGATTATACTTTTTTCAAAGATTTGATGAACGGATTAGGAATTAAGGACAACAAGATTCGTTTTATAGCAATGCTAAATCATGAAAAAAATAGACCAAATAGTTGGGATTCTTTTTTTAGTTTAGAGAATTTCGATTGGTTAGGTAAAACAAATAATGTTGAAATTGATCTGTTCACAGAACAAAAGTTTGACCTTCTAATCAGCTACTACAAAACAAATAAGGATCAGCTAAATTTTGTTACTGCACTTTCAAAGGCTAACTTTAAAATTGGTATTAACAATCAGGACCCTAGGTTGCATGACTTAATTATAGATGTTGAGCCTTCAAAGACAGAAGTTTTCAAATTTGAGTTGATAAAATATTTAACCCAACTTAACAGACTTTGATATGAAAGAATTAATTGGAACTGGAGTTGCTTTGATTACTCCCTTTAGGTCGGATTTAAGTGTAGATCATCATGCACTCGCAGAAATCGTAGAATTTAACATAACTAATGGAGTTGACTATTTAGTAATATGTGGGACAACCGGCGAAAGTGTTACTATAACTTTGGAAGAGAAGATTGCTATTTCCAAAACAGTTGTAGCTGCCAATAAGGGTCGTGTACCTTTGGTGATTGGAATTGGAGGAAACAACACTTCAGCTGTTGTTGATGAGATCAAATCCACAGACCTTTCTAATTTTACAGCCATTCTTTCTGTAGCTCCTTATTATAATAAACCAACTCAAGAAGGTTTTTATCAACACTTTAAAGCAATAGCTAAATCAACAACCACACCTATAATTTTATACAACGTTCCGGGGCGAACAGCTAAAAATATTGAAGCTAGTACTATTGTTAGGTTAGCTACAGATTTTAAGTCAATCATTGCGGTTAAAGAAGCTGGGAATAATATGAGCCAATATCTAAAGCTAATTAAAAATAAGACTAACGATTTTCTGGTTATTTCGGGTGATGATGATTTAGTTTTAGGAGTTACTTTAGCAGGTGGGGCAGGAGTGATTTCTGTAATTGGCCAAGCATTTCCAAAAGAGTTTTCTAAGATGATTCAGTTAGGTTTAGATAATAATGTGGTAGCAGCAAGAGCTATAGAAATGCGTTTAATGCCAATTATTAATTTGATATTTGAAGAAAATAATCCTGCAGGAATAAAGTCTGTTCTCAAACATAAGCAATTATGTTCTGATTTAGTTCGTTTGCCTTTAGTTCCAGCAACTGATAAATTAAATTCTAAGATCGCCTCATTTTTAGCTCAGTTTTAGAGGAGTAATTATTAATGTATGGTTTTGTGTTAGTGAACGGATCAGTTTAGCTAAAATAATAGTTTTTAAATCCGTATTAAATCCGTAATTTTGCACATGGTTTTAGAATATACATGAAAAATTGTTTATACATATTAGTATTAGTTCTGTCTTTTAACTCTTGTAGTGAGTATCAAGCTGTACTCAAAGGAGATGATGTCGCTACTAAGTTTAAGTTTGCTACCAAACTTTTTGAAGCTGGTAAGTATACAAAAGCAAACCGTATTTTTGTTCAGATTGTTCCTAAGTATCGAGGTAAACCTCAAGCTGAAAAACTTATGTTTATGTATTGCATGACCTTTTACGAAACTAGAGATTATTTCACTTCAAATTATCAAATGGAGCGATTTGTCGATGCATATCCTAAGAGTGAGAAAGCAGAAGAGATTGGTTTCTTATCTGCAAAAAGCTATTACATGTTATCTCCTCCTTACACCAAAGATCAATCGGAGACATTAATAGCAATAGATAAACTTCAGGATTATATCAATAAATATCCTAATTCAGATTATATGGCTAAAGCTAGTGATCTTGTTAGGGAGTTAGATTATAAGCTAGAGCTGAAGGCTTATAACATAGCTCTTCAATACAACATCACAGGCCCTTTTCATAGAGACTATAATTCAGCTATTTCTGCATTTGATAATTTTTTAGTTGAATTTCCTGGGTCAATTTTAAAAGAAGACGCATTATTTTATAAATTTGATTCAGCTTATAAACTTGCTATTAACAGTGTTGCTTGGAAAGAATCAGAACGCATAGAAAAAGCACTAAATTATTATAATTCATTATTATTTGTATTCCCAAAAAGTAAATATTCTGACCAGTTAACAGAAATGCATCAAGAATTACAATTAATCAAAAACAAAACAACAACGACTAAAAGTTAATTTTCATTATGGATTTAAAAAAAGTAAATGCACCCGTCAATACAGAAACTTACGATCGAAATAAATTAGATGCACCTACGCAAAATATTTATGAAGCTATTTCTGTAATTTCTCGTAGAGCTGAACAAATCAATACTGATATTAGAAAAGAATTGATCGATAAGCTAGAAGAATTTGCAACGTATAACGATAGTTTAGAAGAAGTTTTTGAAAATAAAGAACAAATAGAAGTGTCTAAGTTTTACGAACGTCTTCCTAAGCCACATGCTCTAGCTGTTCAAGAATGGCTAAACGATAAAATTTACTACCGTAATATAGAAGATGATACTCAAGAAGTATAAAAAATGTCAATCTTACGCGGTAAAAATATTCTATTAGGAATTACTGCGGGAATAGCTGCATACAAATCGGCATCCCTTGTTCGCTTGTTTATTAAGTCTGGGGCTTCAGTTAAGGTGATCATGACACCTGCAGCAAAAGAATTTATTACCCCTCTTACGCTTTCAACACTATCCAAAAACCCTGTCATTTCATCTTTTACTGATGACAATGAAAATAATGCTGTTTGGAACAACCATGTGGAATTAGGCTTATGGGCTGATTTGTTTTTGGTAGCTCCAGCAACTGCAAATACGCTTTCTAAAATGGCTAACGGAAGGAGTGATAATTTTTTAGTTGCTACTTATTTGTCAGCAAAGTGCCCCGTTTATCTTGCTCCAGCAATGGATTTAGACATGTACAAACACCCCTCAACAAAATCCTCTTTAGAGACCCTACAATCTTTTGGAAATATTATTATTCCAGCCACGTCTGGAGAGCTAGCTAGTGGGTTAGTTGGACCTGGAAGAATGGCAGAACCCGATGCAATTATTAATCTAATAGAGTCAAATATACTAACGCAATTACCCTTTTATGGTAAAAAATTTCTTGTCACAGCAGGACCTACTTATGAAGCAATTGATCCTGTTCGTTTTATAGGTAATCATTCAAGTGGTTTAATGGGTTTTGAGATTGCACAAAAGGCAGCACTTCTAGGTGCCGAAGTTGTGTATATTACGGGTCCAACTCATTATAAGCTAAATAATTCACGCATAAATACAATCCCAGTTGTAAGCGCACTAGAGATGTTTAATCATGTACATCTACATTTTAATTCTGTTGATGTGGCTGTTTTATCAGCTGCAGTAGCCGATTATAAACCTAAGAAAATCGCAACTTCAAAAATAAAAAAGTCAAGTAAAAATTTAACATTAGAGCTAGAGAAAACATCAGATATTTTAGCCTCACTTGGGACTATAAAGTCAAATCAAATTCTTGTAGGCTTTGCTTTAGAGACTAACAACGAAATAGAAAATGCGATAATAAAATTAAAATCTAAAAATTTAGATTTAATTGTTTTAAATTCGTTAAATGATCCAGGTGCCGGCTTTGGTGGTGAAACTAATAAGGTCACTTTGATTGATAAAAATTTAGTCCAGACTGTTTACCCTTTAAAATCTAAAGCTAATGTGGCGGCCGATATAATGACTGAAATTCAAAACCAGATTAATGCGTAAAAAGTTCTTATTTATTGGTTTCTTATTCTCTTTGGGTTTGAATTCTCAGGAACTTAACTGCAATCTTATTGTAAATGCACAGCAAACAGGAAATGAAAATGTGCAAGTTTTTAAAACTCTTGAAAAACAACTAAACGAATTTGTTAACAATACACGTTGGTCATCCAAAAGCTTTGAAGCTCAAGAGAGAATAGAATGCAGTATGGTTATTAATATTCAAAATTATCAGTCTGATGCTTTTCAAGCATCAATTCAGATTCAATCAGCCAGACCTGTTTTTAATTCAATTTACTCCAGTACAGTTTATAACTTCAATGACAAAGATTTTAATTTCAATTATTTAGAATATCAGAATTTAAACTTTAATAATACACAATTTGAATCCAATTTAGTATCTGTAATAGCATTTCATATATATATGATTTTGGGAATGGATGCAGATACTTTTGAACTCAACGGAGGGACTTCTTATTACCAACAAGCACGCGATATTGTGAACTACTCTCAACAAAGTGGCTTTAAAGGATGGGAACCTCCAATTGGTGGCGCTCAAACTAGGAGTGCGCTTATTAATAACATTCTCTCTCCAACCTTCAAAGATTTCCATTCAGTTTTATTTAACTACCATTTCATAGGCCTAGATGTATTGGCTAGCGATGTAAAAGGAGGTAAAATAACGCTTGTTAATTCACTTATGAAATTAGAAAAATTAAATAAAAGCCGGCCTAATTCATTTCTTTTACGTGTTTTCTTTGATGCAAAAGCAGATGAAATTTCAGATATTTTTTCTGATGGACCTAGTGTTAATATGGCAAAATTAGCATCGATGCTTAATAAGGTTGCCCCAATGCACTCGAGTAAGTGGAAAAATATTAAATTTTAATTTTTTATAATTTCAGTTCCAATTATTTTGCCATAAAGATTAACTTAGTTCCAAAATATATATTAGCAATTGCTTTCTGAACTTTCCATAAAAAACTATGCTTTAATTGATAACCTACAGGTTCAATTTGATAGTGGTTTAACTATAATTACCGGTGAAACCGGTGCTGGTAAGTCTATTTTACTCGGTGGTTTGGGATTAGTACTTGGTAAGCGTGTTGATTTTTCTCACATCAACGATATTACTAAAAAGTGTATCATTGAGGCTATTTTTGATATTGATGGTTTTAATCTAAAGTCATTTTTTGAAACTAATGATATAGATTTCGAAATTAACACGATTTTGCGAAGAGAAGTTTTACCTTCTGGTAAGTCAAGAGCTTTTATTAACGACTCTCCAGTTAATCTCTCTGTTCTATCGGCTCTTGGTGAACAATTAATAGACGTTCATTCTCAGCAGCAAACACAAGAGCTAACAAGTGATGATTTCCAGTTTCAAGTCCTAGACTCACTTGCGAAAAATCACAACTCTATTAAAACTTACCAACAAACATTAAAATTATATAGTACAACACAAAAAAAATTAACTGAATTAATTAATTTAAAATCTAAATCCCAAAAAGACACGGATTATAATACATTTCTTTTGAATGAATTAATGGAGGTAAATTTACATTCAATTGACATGGGATCACTTGAGCTGGAGTATAATTCTTTGAGCAACGTAGAGCTTATTCAATCTGAACTTGCTTTAGCGAATCAAATTATTAGCTCGGAAGACTTAGGAGTAGCTTCAAACTTACTTAAGCTGAAACAAGTTTTTTACAAACTGATGGATATATCTTCAGCGTATCAACCATTCTTTGAAAGAATTCAAAGTGCCTCCATAGAAATCAATGATATTTTCAGTGAGATCGAATTTGAACAATCCAAGGTTAATGCAAACCCATCACGACTAAGTGAGATTGATAATATTCTTCAGAGAATAAATAACTTATTTTCTAAACACAACGTTAATTCGGTACAAGAACTTATTGGTATTCAGTCTGAATTGGAATCAAAAGTAGATTCTTTAGCTTCAATTGAGTCATCTATTATGTTAACTGAGAAGGCACTAAAATCCCATGTAAAACAATTAGATGGCGAGTCTCTTAAGATTCGTGAAAAAAGAAAATCTGTTATATCTAAATTAGTAACGCAGTTAGAAACTAACCTTTCTGATTTAGGTATGTCTACCGCAAGATTTAAGATTTCGTTAAATCCGTCTGATTCTTTTTTAAATAACGGAAAGGATTATTTAGAGTTTTTGTTTAACGCTAACAAAGGCGGTCAGTTTTTACCTCTTAAAAAAGCAGCTTCTGGAGGCGAACTTTCAAGAATTATGTTAGCAATTAAATATATAATATCTAAATATCAAAAGTTACCAACTATTATGTTTGATGAAATTGATACAGGACTTTCAGGGGAAATTGCTCATAAAATGGGAGATATTATGAATCAAATGAGTCTTTCCATGCAAGTTTTCTCAATCACACATTTACCTCAAATAGCGGTGAAAGGAAAATCTCATTTCAAGGTCTTTAAAAAAGATTCCGGTAAGACAACTGTAACTTCTCTTAAAAAGTTGTCCAAAGAGGAGCGTCTAGTTGAGATTGCACAAATGTTAGGGGGAGAGCAAGTTTCTGATTCTGCCATAGCTCATGCACAGCAGTTATTGAATTAATGTTATCTTTGCATTCAATTATTAAACAAACACAAGTATTTAAAACATATGACTATGTCTTACAATTTATTAAAAGGAAAACGCGGAATTATCTTTGGAGCTCTTGACCCTAACTCAATAGCTTGGATTACGGCAGAGCGTGTACATGAAGAAGGTGGAACTTTTGTATTGTCGAACGCACCAATTGCAATGCGAATGGGTCGGATTAATGAGTTAGCTGAAAAAACTGGTTCAAAAGTTATTCCAGCCGATGCAACTTCAGAAGAAGATTTAGAGAATTTAGTAAAACAATCTGTAGATATTCTAGGTGGTAAATTAGACTTCATACTCCATTCCATTGGAATGTCAATTAACGTTAGAAAAGGGCGAGCTTATACTGACCAAAAGTACGATTGGACTCAAAAAGGTACGGATGTCTCTGCGATGTCTTTTCACAAAGTAATGCAAATACTATACAAAAATGATGCAATGAACCAGTGGGGCAGTATTGTAGCTCTTACATATATGGCAGCACAGCGTGTATTTCCAGACTATAATGATATGGCTGACAACAAAGCACTATTGGAAAGTATTGCACGTAGTTTTGGTTACTTTTTTGGACGCGATAAAAACGTCCGTGTTAATACAATTTCTCAGTCACCAACTCCAACAACAGCTGGAAAAGGTGTTAAAGGTTTTGACGGCTTTATTTCGTATGCTGAGAAAATGTCTCCACTTGGAAACGCTACTGCATTAGACTGCGCCAATTATACAGTAAGTCTGTTTAGTGATTTGACTAAACGTGTTACTCTTCAAAATTTATTTAACGATGGAGGTTTTAGTAATATGGGAGTCAGTGACGCTGTAATGGACATGGTCACAGAAAACTAATTTTTTTTATTTTATAATTAGCCCTATCAATTAGTTGATAGGGCTTTTTTTATATTTTTATCAATAACCAATATAATATCTTTGGTTATGTCTATTTTTTTATCGAAAATATTAAACATTTAATCGATTTTATAATTTACAGTTGTGAATCATTTCATTGTAAGTTGTATCTTTAAGATTGTGAATAAATAATCAAAACTGCTTCAATTATTACATTTATTTCCTCAAACTTTACAAAGCTCTTGAGATGTTGTAATTATATTTGTTGCAATACATTAATTATTAAAGAATAACTAATCTAAATTAAATTATGAAAAAAATTACTCAAAATTTAACTAAATCAATTTGGTGTAGCGGTCTTTTAGCTATTGCATTTTTATTTAGTTTAACAATTAATTCCCAGGAGGTTGGACAAGAATATCTCGCCAATCCAGGAATAAACACAACAGCTGTCGATCCAGATACTGGGTATGACGCTGCTGGAACTTTCAATAATGGCGGTAATGGAAATTACGGTGGTTGGGGTAGTGGTACAGGTGGAGCCTATGCTAGTGCCACGACTAATAATGGTGATTGTCATTCCCCAGATAGAATGTTTAGGTTGTTTAAGACTGGAGGAACTGATGGTCAATTTATCCACCAAACAATCACTGCTCTCCCTGCAGGAAACTATAATTTTGGCTTCTGGAATAAGTGGGATGCAACAAGTTCTAGTGGTGAAGCATTACCAACTTGGAGTGCTGATGATGATACCACACCTAAATTTACAATCAAAGTTCAAAATGCAGAAGGTGCTTGGGTAACAGTTCACACTCACGTTCCTGCAGAACCTACTGCAGATATGACTTGGACTGAAGAAACAGGTACTTGGACTAACGATGAGACTAGAGATGTAAGAGTTATGTTTTACAAAAATGGTGGAACTGGTGCAGCTCCAACTAATCTTAACAATTTATGGTACATAGATACTGCTACACTCAATTTTGCAAGTGCTTTAGCTGCAACTTCAAACTTATCTATGCAGGGTGTCATAGACTTTTCACTTCCAGGAAAATATATGAAAGCAGTTCATGTTAAGGCTACTGCTGATATAGCTGACTTAAGTGTTTATTCTATTGAAAGTTATTCTTCTGGAGATAGACTAGAACCAAGTGCAGTATTACCTTTAAGTGGTTCTGCTAGTGCTGGAGATGATATATTATTTTGGTATAGTAATGCTGAAAATGCTGCTAATCTCTACATGAATGCTTCTGGTATTTTTGATGTTGTTGTTAACGATACAGCTTTCAATGTTTTTAATGGTGATGACCCACTTACTTTATCAATGAATGGTACCGTGGTAGAAACATATGGTGAACTCGGTGTTGATGGATCAGGTGAAGCCTGGGAATATTTAGACACTTGGGCTTATAAAGTTGACGGTGCTTGGACTCATGGAGATGTAAACTGTACAGATGGTTCTTACTACACGTGGGATTCAGGATGCGCTTATCCTTTAGCTGTTGGCCAACAAGCTACAGGTGCTTCTACTGATTTAGTTACGGCTTTTTCTGAAGACATGAATGTTGTTCCTTCAGGTGGTTTTTGGTATAATGAAGGTGAAGCTCCAATAGAAAGAAAAACAGCTTCAAACGTTCCAGGCAGTGATACATCTGCCATGATGTACACTGACGATGGATCACAACCTTATTCAAATATGCAAATCCAATTTACATCTAAAGTTGATATGAGTTCTATGAACACATTCACAGTGGATGTATATGTAGATGGTACTACAATGACAGGAACTGCACCATCGAATCTAGCTTTAAAGCTTCAAGATTCTTCAGAGGGGACTCCTTGGACAAATCAAAATGTAATTATACAAGACATTACAGCAGATACATGGACAACACTAACATTTACATTTAATGACGACGCTTCAATGTCTCGTGATGATGTTGATAGAATAGTTGTTCAATTTAATGGAGAAGGCAATAACGATCAAGTTACTGCTTACATGAAAAACATGGTAGGTTCTTATACAGAGCCAGTTGCTACACTTTACACAGATGTTACCTTTACAGTAAACACTGCAAATATAGAAGTAGGAGCTAATGGTATGTACTTAGGAGGCGGTATAATTGGAGATGCTACGGCACATGCAATGACTGACGCTGATGGTGACGGAACATGGGAAGTGACTCTTACATTACAAGAAGGCGTTACAGGAAACTATATTTTCTTAAACAGTCCAAATGATGGTGGCGATTGGGGAGCCAAGGAAGATCTAGCAGGTCAAGAGTGTGCAGATGGACAATATAATGATCGTTTATTAGCCCCAGTAGGTGCTGACGATTATACGTTACAGCACTGTTTTGGCAATTGTTATATTGACGGAACATGTGGGCCAGTTGGACCTTGTGATAGTGCATTAGCATTAACGCCTGGAACTACTCAAACTGGAAATACAGCAGACTTTGGTGACTTATTCGATGACAGTTCTTGTTTAGGTTCATATGACGGTGGTGACGATGCATTATTTATGTATACAGCTACTGAAGACGGAGAAACACTAGACGTAACTTTATCAGGTCAAGGAACTTGGTCAGGTGTTGCTATGTCTCTAGGTTGTCCAACAGAAGGTGGTGAAGTATGTGTAGGATCACAAACTTCCAGTGGAAGTGATCCATTGAACTTTATTTCTGACCCACTAATTGCTGGGGAAGTATACTACATACATATTTCAACTTATCCTAGTCCTCAGACTACAGACTTTATTTTAGACACTGCGGTTATGGCTGCACCTAGTCCT
>ERZ1046568.709-NODE-709-length-26450-cov-9.221519_pt1 | contig 26450 bp, 30 predicted proteins | sample MGYA00383092_ERZ1046568 | MGnify/ENA primary metagenome ERZ1046568 (study PRJEB29581, sample SAMEA5548362) | metagenome | biome: marine; feature: coastal; material: water | depth 1 m | study: Short-term variability in the microbial, nano- and picoplankton dynamics... | reverse complement strand
TCTTCACCCATTCTAAGTTGTTTTGAGACCATCTTAGTAGTCTTCAACATGTCACGATAAGACTTAGAAATAAGTTTAGTAAATTTTTCTTTGTCATTAGGTTTAGGAATCATATCGTATGCTTTTAACATAGTATCAATAATCTTAGGGTCAACTTTTTGTTTCTTTCCATCTTGGAATTCTATATCAACATTACCCCTAGAATCTTTTGCTTTACGCAACTGTATTACAATATTCTTACCAGCAGATTCTTTGTCTTTTTTACTTGCCTTTGGTTCATCAATATCAGCAGGGTCAACACCACGTTTGCCCATAGCCCTCATTGCATCTCTTTTTGCCTTAGATGATTCATCAAGTTCGTCCTTCTCACCATATGTTTCGCATGGTGTCTTACCACAACCACAATTCATATCTTCGTTCTGTCTCTTCAGAACAGCAGCGACTTGTTTGTGATCAGACAAACCTTTTTTGATTTTTTCAATAGCAGCAACAGCACCCGACATATTTCCACCAGCATATCTTTTATCTGATGCAATGCCAATTGCCATCTTAATTTGTTTTGGAGAATACCCTTCACGAACTTCGGAAAGAGCTTCCATCATTGTTTTTCCATATCTTGTCATTTTACTTTTCCCAAATTTGTATTTGTAAAGAGTCATCACCTTTAATAATACGATGATACTCCATTGCGTTTATATAATAAATCTTACCTTTAATCAGTTCTACTGGAAGTTCATTATCCATCTGAAGTTGCCATCCAACCCCTTCTAGAATTTTAATCTCCCTGTCATTCCTATCACGATGCCAGACTAGTTCCTCTTCATCAACATGTTCAGAAAAGGTTCTAAGTTTGTATCCTTTCTCTAGTATATCCTCATAAGGGTCTACCAAAAGAAGTTACCCCCACCAGATAAACCAAGTTGTTTTGCATATCTCGGCAAGTTACATGCCCAATATCCAGCTTTAGTCTTATCTTTCTTATTTGCACAATCATGTCTTGCAGCAAAAGATTTTCTTGCTTCTTTGTCGTTTAACTTAACCTTTAAACCAGATGTATCGCCCCATGATACCTTTTTGATATTTCCAGATGATGGGTCTTTAACATAGACGTAGTATTTCTTCGGCCCGCCTGCCTTAGGTTTATTTAGTTCAACATCTTTTCCTTGATACTCTGATTCCATCATTGGACAATCTAGTGGAACATTCTCCCCCTCATAGACTGCATACTTACCGATATCACCTTCCATCAATTCTTTATTGAACCCTGTAGGATTAAACTCTCCAGACTTATACTCAGTCCTTTTCTCTTGGAAGAACTCGTAGTACTTCTCAGAACCAACACGATATACGTTTGATTCTATTAAACTTGCAGTCTTACACTCTTGACAACAATCTGGTGTTCCACAAGCAGTATGTTCTTTAAATGAGATGATAGGTTTAGAAGGAGTCATTTGATTACTTTCTTTTACTTCAGTTTCTTCTTTCTGTCCCTTTGCTTGTTTCCACAAGTCTGCATCACCAGTAGTTCTAGTCTTACCACCAGTGATAAAAGAGTTAACTCTAGCAAACGCCCACTGTTGTGGTGTTGTGCCAGGGCGGTGTCCTGTCTTCCATGCCGCCATACCTCTATCGTATACTTTCTTTAGAATACCATATGAGATACCAGACTTATCTGCTTTCTTAACAAGTCCTTCAATCTTTTCGTCTAACTGAAACTCCTCTTTAGGAACACAGTTCGGCACCATTTTGCCGCCCTTCTTTTTCATTCCTTGTTGTGTATGAGTGTCCCAACATGGGTCGTCTTCACCAAACATTTGTTTAAACTTCTTAGTGTGTTTAGATGGTTTAGTATCTGCACCCTTATCGCCTGGAGCAGGCCCGTCTTTTGCCTTTGCAAAGTGTGCCGCACGTTTCTTCTTGGTTGCAACAGACATCTCATCACCATCAGCATCTTTTGCATAATACTTTGCTGGTTCAGAACCTTTTCTGTCTTTGATATCTTTATCTTGTTTTACTTCGTACAACCACTTCTTGTGTGTAGTACCATCTTGTTCTGAGAACACAATATAGTTTGTTCCTCTACGAACAACTTTACCAGATACGCCTGTATAATTGTCTTCTACGATATCACCGATTGCATATAGTTTACCTTCTACATACAAATCACGAATAACATCTTCTTCTGTTTGTTCTACTTGGTGTACAATGAATGACTCACGAATACCCATATGTTTACGAACATCCTTAAACAAAGACATTCCTTGACTAAATGTTTTTGGTAATCCATTTTTGAATGAATCATAATCATCACCAGAAGCTGCAGCACGCATCTTAGAAGCAGACATCCCTGTCACTCCCTCTGCATCTGGGTCTCTTTCGCCAGCAGATACAACTTCAATATTGTCGAATCCATAATAACCGTGTCTACCTTCAACACCATTATACTTGTTCAACAATGTATCAAACTCTGTTACACGATCAGAACCAACAACCATTACAATTGATTTATGTCCTTTATTGTGTAGTGTTACTGCAATCTCAAATACTTGTCGTGCTTTGTCTACAAAGATATTCCTAGAATGTTTTGGGAACATCTTCTTCATGTATGCAACTTTCTTTGTATATGGAAGAGGGTCTTTCTTTGGGTTTTCTGAATGTGATGCAAACACATAATATGGCGCACCAGCATTTCTTTTTGCTTGTTTAGCAACAGCATCTAATAATTTTTCATGCCCAGTTGTTGGTGGATTGAATCTACCAAACGTGAATACACATGTATCCCCACGAGCTTCTCTAATATCCTTAAAACTTTTCATTCTTCTGTACCCGATCCTCTTGCCTTTTTAAGTCTTACTAATTCTGCCTTACGAAGTGTAACCATAAGCCTCTTTGCAATCTTTTTGACTGCGGCGCCCTTAGTTTTCATAATTCTATTATCTAAATTCTGTCTCTGCATTAGAGATAGGTTTGCATAATCATTTGGTTCTAGTCCAGCAAACTTCTTAATAATAATTTGTTTTGCTTGTTTGTTCGCTCGTTGTTTAATTTTACCATCAGGAGCCAACTTCTTTTTATTTCTTGCAACCTTTGCCTTGAATGCAGAAGACTTAGCAAGTTTCTTCATTCGTAATCCCATCTTGCGTCTAGTCGCAACAGACAAAGCTTTACGTTCAGTTAAGTCAGTTATGAGATCATTCCATTCAATCATTTGTCCCATGCCTTAATTGCAGTAAAGTTATTAAAACTAAATTCCATACGGTCTACTAGTTTCACTGCATCGCCGGATACTCTGTCGATTGCAACATAACCTTCTGGATTAGTAACTTTAAATCCATTTGCAGTCTTAATGAATGTATTAGTCAATCCCTTTACACTATTTAGTTTCTTTACAACTCCCATCTTTGCGTCAACCAAGTGTCCTTGGAAAGCAATAATGTTCTCTAAATTCTTTGTGTGTTTCTTAACTTCACGAACATACTCAGTTTGGATATTGGTATATTTCTCTTTACCTTTATCACTCTTAACTTTGTTTATGTGTTTTCCAATAGCATCGAATACCCACTTCTCGTATCCTTTTGCGTGTCCTCTGGGGTCACTAATTCTTTGTCCTTCACGAACTTTACTATTGTTATATGTTTTTAATGATGCACCAGCAATAGCTCCTGTCATACTGTCCTGTAGTTTCAAGAACTTGTTTAACATAGGTGCATTGATTTTTTTGAAAGTAGAACCAGCAGAAGATAGGGATTTTGTAACAGCAGCAGTTTCAGATGCTGTCATTGTTGCCTTACCAGATACGTCCTTGTATGTTGCATCGTCCATCCAAACTGATGAAGGTTTGGTAAGTCCACTAATGTTTGCACCGAACTTGGCTTTCATGCCTTGCAAATCACTACCAGAATAAGTTGTGTGCCATACGACACCAATCTTTGATGAGTTGATTTTTCTACCCAACTCTGAATTAACATCTACTGCATATACGATTGTGTTTGGTTGGAAAGTGTAGTACTTAGTACCATCTATAGTTGTTGTGTCAACATCATCAGATGTATACATCAAGTCGCCCTGTAGAACGTCTTTAATACCCAACTTAGAAAACTCTGCAAGTGCAACTTTAAACTTACTGTTCAGAGAACCAGATAGTCCATCGTCATCAATCTCTTGTGAAGTCTTATATAGTTTTGGTGTTGCGTTGAATACTGACTTCTTTGCAACAAAGAACTTGCCATCAGCAGGGTCGATACCAGCAAATATTGCAGGCGCACCGTCCCATTTAACAGTCATGTTTACAGATGAACGTGATGCACCAGCCAACATATCTCTAAGCGAACGAACAAAGTTAATTGCTGCTCTTCCGCCAGGAACTCCGAAATTCAAGATTTCGTCTTCGATATGTTCTAGGTGTAGGTTCTTCCCACCTTTATCTTCAGTGAGATACCCCGAAAAATTTAACATGTGACACAGTTTCCATTCATACAAAAGTTATTACTATTCTATTTATAACGAAACGTACTTAGAAACTTATATCACCGAACTTTTCATAGCGTGAATTTTGTCCTTTATCAAAGGCTGGAGTGTCATCTTGTCCACTATCAATGATATCTTCTTGTGCTTCTTGTTCACAATCATACAGTTTCATCTTACTTCTGTCAATACCTACGACAAATCTTTTGTTTGTACCTAAGTCATTATAACGATTCTTTAACTGTTTAACCATTAATTGGTTAAGTCCTTCTAACTCTTCAGTAGAGATTAGTGCAAACATCAAGTCAGCAGTAGCAGGCAAACCAAACGATTCTGAAGTATCTTCTAGTCCTACATCAGAGTTTGCAAAACCACCACGAGTTGTCTGGGTTGCAGACATAATAGGTAGATTTGTTTCTACAGCAAGTCCACGAAGTTCTTCTGCGATTGCCTTGATGTAGAAGTATGAACCAACACTTGCATTACCTTTGAAACGTGAAGAAGAACAAATGTTCAGATAGTCAATAAAGATAATGTCTGGTGTAAATGATTTCTTCAATGCAAGTTCTTTAATTAGACTACGGAAGTGTCCACTGTGGGCAGATGCAGTTGGATATTCTTTGATAACAAGTTTACCATTAGTCTTCTCATTAATCTTTGCAACTCTATCAGTAAACATTTTCTTTGGTAGATTATGTAAGTCTTCCATAGAAACATTCATCAAGTTTGCATCTATACGTTCTGCAATACGTTCTTCTGCCATTTCTAAAGTAATGTATAGAACATTCTTACCTTGCATCAAAGTAGATGCAGCCATGTGACACATAAACAACGATTTACCTACACCAGTACCAGCAAGGGCAATGTTTAGTGTTTTCTGTGGAAGTCCACCTTTAGTAATCTTGTTGAAATACTCTAAGTCAAATTCTAGTTTCTCTTCTTTCTTGTGATAGAATTCAAAACGATCTTCTGCGTCTTCAATATAATCGTGTCCGATATGTTGGTCGAAACCAACAGCAAGTGCCTCAGATAGAATAGATGGTATTGCTTCTTGAGTATGTTGTTTATCTTTACCTTCAATAATCTGAATACCAGATAAGATTGCATTGTATACTGCTTTGTCTTTACAGAACTTTTCAGTAGTATTAACTAACCACTGCATATCAACTTCAGCATCATTTAGAGATTCAATAACCTCTACTACCTTTTGAAACTCAGTACCATTTAAGTCTTTTCTATTATCAAGTTCGATAGACAAAGTTTCTTTTGTAGCCATCGCCTGATACTTATCCATGAAGTTGTAAATCTCTTCAAAGAGTATACGGTCAGTTTTGTCTTGGAAATATTCACCCTTAATAAAAGGCAACACCCTACGGGCATATGTCTCATTAAAGATGAGGTTACTGAATATTGTCTTTTCTATCGTCATCGCTTGCGTCATTAAAACTGCCCTCATCTATATTATCTTTAATCAAATCTTGTAGAATGTCTCCAATGAGATTGAAGAAATCATCATCGAAACATTCTTTACCTAGTCCATTAGAGTCTAACAGATTCCACTCAAATTGTAAAGAGGCGGTGTCATCTTTTTCATTTTCTACTATAGAAACTTTTCCATACTCATAGACAACTCCCTGCCACATCCCTGCTTTATCAGTAAGCCCTATACCTGTCCAAGTCTTTTCTTTATTTTCAACATAGGTGTAGTATTCATTCATATTAGACATAATGCAAATAACTCCCTATAATATATTTTGGTTTATCAATTGGTTTTCTTCCAGCATGTAAATGTGTCCACATTGGGGGGAACATTGTCATCCTACCTATCTTTGGTTGAACAGAAATATCAAATTGTGGAAACTCTGTGTGTCCACCTTCATTATCATTTAGATATAAAAAGAACACCAAGAACCTTGGCGCACTATCAATACTACCAACGTCAACATGATTGTCGAACTCATCAACATCATTAGGCATATATCTTTTCATTCTAAAGTTTTCAAATGCAAACTGTTGTGGAAACATTCTTTCTGTTATATCACAGTCTTTCATATACTTATCAATGTAACTGAAGAAAACCTCTTGAAGAGTATCTTCAAAAGGCTTCCACTGTTCATGTAGTTGTAGTGTTACTTGTTTAAAAGAACGGTGTCCATCAAGAACAATATCCTCATGGTGTTGAGGATACTTTTCAAACATAGCAATGAGTTGTTTTGATAACGACTCAGATATTACGTTCTCATACGTTTGTATTAACTTCTTCATCTTCTGGTAATCCTTCAACTGCTTCTTCAACATCTGCCAGTTTTGTTCCATACTTAAATTCTTTACCAGCAGCAATATCTAGTTGTTGCATTACTTCCTCAGTAAAGTATTTCTCTGGGTTGTTATTGATAGTTTTACCAAATGTTTTTGTACCATCAGGTAACTCAATACGAGTTGATACTGACTTAAAGATACCATACTTGATTGCAAGTTCCAATAGTCCATAATACTTGTCTAATCCACGTTCATACATCAATCGTACATCAACCATCTTATGTTCAATGGTTAATCGTGACTTAGCATTCTTACAGTGAATAATGTTACCAACAACAGCAGTTCCATCTTTCTCTTTCTTCTTAGAAAGATATACGATAGATGACGCCGCATACTTCAGTCCAGAACCACCACCCATTTCTTTGGTAGGGAACATAGAACCAACCACATCATATGTGTGATTAGTAACAATCATAGGTACTTTTGCTTTACCTAATTTCAGTGTCAGTACACGAAATGTTGCCTTAACAATCTGAGCCCTTGTCATATCCTTAGTCTCTTTACCTTCGGCGGTATCTTCTACTTCTTTCGTTGTAGATAACATACCAAGAGAATCAAGACACAACATCATAGGAACACGATCTTTTTCTGGTGTTTCCAAATACTTGTCTAGTACCTTCAGTGATTGTGTTCTAAATTCTTGTACTGTAGTCACAGGTAAGATAACCATACGAGAAGGGTCAATACCCCTGTCGATTACCATCTGTTTAGTAATAGCAGATTCAGACTCAAAATACAACACACCAGCTTCTGGGTTTGCATCAAGGAATGACTTAACCATGCCCATAATAAAGAAAGTTTTACCAGTTGCACTTTCGCCTGCGATTGCAGTAATCTTGTTGGAAGCAAGTCCACCATAGATACTACCAGACAAAAGAGCATTGAAAATATAAGAACCAGTATCAATAAACGAATCTACATCACCAGCCTCAACTCCATCACTTACGAGTGCAGCGTATTCATTGCCCGCTGTCTTGGCAATATCTTTAAAAAAATCCAATTACAAATCTCCTTCTTCTCTGTTTTCAGAACGAAATGAATCAAATCCATCAGGATATCTTGATTCAAGTTTTTCTGTGTTCATATATATGACTTCCTCTAGATTAGTATCTAGAGCAATACACGCCTGAACGAGATACCAGCAAATATCGCCCAACTCACGTTTTGCATGCCAAATGGTATGCTCATCCATAGGTTTGCCTTGGAACAAGCATTTCTTGACTATTTCCGTAAACTCCCCTGATTCGGCAGAAAGTCCCATAGCTGCTGTGATAAGTCGTTCTGGGGGAACTCCAAAATCATCAATTACATCTAATGCATCACCAAACGCATCAGGGTCTTTACTTTCGTCACTCGTGACAGCATCAACAAAGTGTTGATAGTCAATCAATAAAGATTCATCACGCATATCGTATCTCCTTCATAATTTTTCATCTTGTATATAATAACAAATTTCAGAGTGTTTGTCAATAGATTTATAGAATTACGCCTTTTTGTGGCACTTGAATTCCACTTGTTTGAGTCTGCCACCCTGTAGCAATCTCTTTCATAGTAGGTACTACAAATGATACACACGTTTTATTAAACTGCAATGTATTATCTACCTTCTCACCTGTCATACAGACACCATCAACTAATGCCACACCCTTTTCGTTTACTTGTACTAAACGTGGACGTTCAATAGTATAGGACATCATATCATCAGTGATATACTTACCAATAATTTCAGCTCCGTTTGTTAGCACAAGTGTTACAATATCATTCTCTTTCATTTCATTTTCCTTTTATTAGTCTTTCCAACAGTATGTTGGGTAAGAACTGTTCACATCAAATATGTTTGGATGGTTCATAAGAGCACGCCGATACGGTGTCCACTTAATTCCTCTACCCCAACACAGCCAATCCATCAAATCTTTTTTTCTAACTTCTTTGTTAGTTTTTATAAATTCAACAATCTCTTTAAACTTCTCACTATCTCCCATCACCTTCTGTTTCGATAACAAGTCGTTCATGTATTCGTTCATCTCTATCATCTTATCTTTGTATACAAGATTATTACGAATGTGTTCCAAGGCATATTCTGCCTCTTCATTTCTAAATGGAAGGTCATCTAGATATGTATTCATCATCATTAATGCGTCATTATCATCACTGAAGAATGAAGCCTTATCATGCAGTTCATGGTAGTATCCAGCATCGTACATGATATAAGGAACGCCGTTCATCATACCATCTGTCGTGCTAACACTCCAACCACCGTACTTTTGTTTTGGAGAGAATCCCATATAGCACTTTCTAAGTTCTTTATAGTATCCCTGTTTATCAAACTTTGTTGTCACAACATATTCACGATTAGGTTTATCTAAAAGTGGTATCCAAACTTTAAAGTCTTGTCGTATTTCCCACAACCTATCACACAATGCTATAAACTCTTTGAAGTGTTTATATGTATCAGGTCTATGATTGAACACAATAATCTTTTCTGGATTTGGATTTATCTCATCAACAATATCCTCTTCCTTAACACCTAAGTGTTGAACAGTCAATGTCTCATCTAATTTGATAATAGTTTTAGTATTGAATGTTTCTGATGCTTGTTCAAGTACCAAGTCTTTCTGTGCCTGTGTATTGATATAACATCTATCATACTCTAATAGCCCAGTCATATTCTGTAGGAAACTATCTTTAGGCCATGCAACAACATCCTTTAAGTCAAACCAATGAGAGTATCCTGTCACTGGAGGCATATGATGTGTTACATTATAGAGTGTATTAGTAAGTTGGTGTGTATGTTCAGGCAAGTGTGACATGACAATATCAAAGTCTAGACTATTGTTAAGCATCTTTCGTACTACATCTACACGAAAATTAGAGCGCATGGTCTGGGGATAAGTTTCAAAGTCCATGTACCACTGCGTCACATTATCAAATTGTAATGATGGAACTTCAAAAGGCAGAATCATATAGTGCCACAAGTCATCACGAATTTCATTCAGAAGCTTAATCTGATTCTTGACAACTTGAATATAACTATCTTTTTCAATATCCTTCTGGAAAGTAATGTTAGGATACCAGAGTACCCTAACAGTCTTTTGAAGTTTTTGTTCTTGCCCTATCTCAAAGAGATTCATGTTATCCCACCATAATTTAAATTATAATACCTATCGTACCATATTTCACACAAAAGTCAAGAGATTTATTTTGGATCAATCCAAAAAGTTTCTCGACTATCAGGATGATTATCTTGTCTGAAAAAAGATTCTACTCTCCAAGGCCAATTACCATGTTTCTGCTTATAATCTAATGTAGATTGTAATGCATCTTCCAATTCAGAAAACCTTTTCAACATACCTTGTCTTGAATCGTTTACAGTTCCACTCTTGGGAGTTTTTACATGTCCAAGAAAATACGAAGTTCTATTATCTCTGTGCCAAGATTTGATTGCGTTAAATAGGTACTCATCTTCATATCCTTCTAAAACTGTCCAACCAAACTCTAACCTTTGTGGGTCTAAATTTCCACTGTGAGAGTATCTTGGTCTGTTATCATCACGATAATTATCATCTTGATCTAGATGTTCTTTTAGTTCTTTAATACTACGAGTAGTAACATCTTTGTATGCACCAGTAGTATTCACTGCAAGATTTACAGCCTTCGATTTTATTTGTGGGGAAACGAATTTAAGTATTTCTACTTTCTTGTTCATTGCAGATTCAGTTCTTTCAATGAAACCTTGTTCAACTTGGTACTGTAACCAATTAGCAAGACCTTTTGTATCCATCTTTTTATCTGGAGTATGATCATTCTCAAGAGCTTGAATATCAGACTCTAACTCTGGTTTACCAGTAAAGTCATAAACATCAAATATCCATTCAATTGTGTGGTTTTTGGTTAGTGCTTCAAATCTATGAAATCCAGCAACTAATTCATAGTAGTATGTCTTACCATCAATATTCCTACCACCTTTGATTTCTTTAACAATCATAAGTGGTTTAGACCAATCTGGGTTCATTAAAGCAACTTGCAAATCAAGAACATTTCTTCCATCAAGTTCATAACGAGTTGGATTGTTACCACTATTTTTGTCTTGTTTGGGGACGTAGATTTCTTCTAATTTAATAATACGAGGTTCTACAAAACCTTCAGCCACGATTAAAGCTCGTGACACTTTCTTTATATTGAGCATATTGCCCTCCTTGTTGTTGTTATATTAGAGATTCAACTACCATAAGGTTATGTTGTATTTCTAATTACAGTAATATATATAAGGATTGTTAAACCCTTTGGATGCTTCGAATTACATTTATTTGAATTCGATACCCTACTTAATTTTATTTCTTAAACTTGAGGATGAAAAAGAGTGCTGTCTAGATGTGTAGAACACTTCAATTGGCAAATCACTACCAGTGAATTCTCTTTCTCTATAATCTTCTCCAATAAACCTAATATCAATCTCTTGTGATTGTAGTAAGTCTACTAGACTTTGTTCTGTGTCATATGGAATAATCTCATCCACATACTTTACGCCCGATAATTGAACGTATCTTTCATATACTGATTGTGCTGGTTTATTCTTGTCTTGTCTATCAATAGAAGGGTCAGTCTGTAGTCCCACAACTAACCAATCACAGTTCTTTCTAGCTTCCTTAAGCATAACAACATGTCCAGCATGTAGTAAGTCAAAAGCGCCGCAAGTAAATCCAATCATCGTATAATATCAATCTTATCCATAGTATCTTGATTCCAGACTTCTAGTTCTGTACGAACCTTACCTTCTGCAATCATCTTGTTATATCGTTTAGTAGCATTCTTTTTCCACCATGCAATCACACCTTCAAGTTCAAACCGATCAAAGTTCTCTGCTTTTGTCAAGACATCTGTTCTACCTAATAAAACATCTTTTGCATTAGAGTATCCATACTCACCCATGTAAAATCTTTTCTGTGTGGTAACATCACCAGCCTTTGCAATCTCTTTAGAGAACAACTCATACGCTTTTGTATCGTGTTCCTTTAGACTTGCTTTGATAACACCTACCATCTTAGTTTGCATTTTCAGTTTACGAGATGATGCACCTTTATGTATCAAGTCTTCACCACCATTCTTTTCTGTAAACCAATCACGCATCTCAAAGTAGATTTCTTCTCCAAGTGTCAATAGAAACTTAGATTGAGTATCGCCCTTGTAACGTAAGAATGGACGCATACCATCATACATAGAAGAACCTTTGATATTACCATAAAGTGATGTTGTCTCAAACAAACAAAATTCTGTGTCATACTTTTCATTTAACATTCTACGAACTGCATGAGAGTTACAGATTCCAGCCATCAGTTTACCACCAAGATAGTTATATCCAAATGGTTGTACAGGCACAATATTGAAACCCATGATAGCACGTTTGTTGAAAATAGGCAAATCTGGTACACCACCCAAGTAATCATTGCGAGGTTTGGAGTTGATTAGTGGAGAACCTAGTTTGATAAATCCTACCACAGTATTTGTAGTTGTTTCCTTAACAACCAGTTTCATCTCTTTGCCTGGCGCATTGTCAGGCGAGAAAGACGCAACCTTCTCCAACATAGTATCAAAAGTTTTAGATGGAACTTGTACAATAGCAAAGTTCATATCCTCTGGATGCATACCATAGTCTTGGAACATATCATCTTCCAATCCAAATCCTGGCAGTGCAGTAGGAATATTCTTTACACGTTCAATCTTACGAGCACGAAAGTAATCATCAATGCGCCCAAAGTCTTTGAAGTAAGTCATTAACTTTGTTGCAGCCCATATAGCATCATCTCGTTCTAGTATCATCCAAAAAAGTCCTCAAGTGTTGTTTGTGTCCCATATGAACGGTCAATGTTCCATCCAATCTGGTTCATAATAAATGTCAATGGTTCTACAAACGCTTTCTCATACTGTAGATCATAGTCGATATAGCGATGAATGTCAAGTTCTTTTGGTAATTTAGTTATGAAAGAAATTACGTTAGATGACATTGTGTTTGGTGTACGCATGTGAATAAACTTAATCTTCTCGCCCTCTTGAATAAGAGGATACTTGTTCGTAAGTTTTTTCTGTTTACAGAAGTGGTTATATAGTAACGCACCACGACAATGCATAGGAACACCCTTCAAGAATATACTTGAACTACTACTCCACTTTGCAAGTCCATTGACAGAACGAGGGAATGCAATCTCTTCTGGAGGCAACTGCATAAACTCTTTACGAAAGTCTTGGATAAAGTCATTCACATCTTTCTCATTTCCAGACATGATAATCTTTAGACATTCCTTAATCTTGTCACGACAAGGGGCGGGAGTAGAAGACTTAACAGCCTCAATACCCATAATCTTTAGTTGTGGTTCTTGATAACGAACACCTTCCATATCCCACACATTTAGGATATATCTTTTCTTTGCAGTCCAGATGCCTTTGTCAGCAATCGCCTCACGACCCATCTCCATCTTCTGTTCGAATGCATTTACATACGAAGCAAGATCTTGATAACTCTTATCAATAAAAGGTTCAATTTTCTCTTGAGCAATTCTATTAAGGAAATCCACGGCCCTGCTACGATGCGAACCCTCCGATTCATCTTCTCTCTTTTTAAGCACAGTATCAATAAGCTCGTCAAACCTAATATATACCGAATCTGTATCCGATGCAATAACATAGTCAACTCCGTCCGTTTTTAGTAATTTGTTTAAATAACCATTCAGTGCTTTTTCAATCCACCGAATAGATAATTGTCCAGAAGTAGTAATACCTTCTGCAATCTTTAAGTCATAGTATCTGAACCATTCGTTTCCAATCGCACCATAAGCAGAGTTCAATGAAATCTTTCGTGCCATCTGAATGTTTTGATAACGAGACACATCGTTGAGATACTTTGGATCTTTCGTGTCTTCATATTGTTGCTTTGCAGTCAACATCTTTTTCTTGTAGATAGTACGGTCATTGTACATCTCTTGCATCATCTCAGGTAAGAACCCTTGTTTCTTGGTTCTGAACAATGCACCATTTGGTGTACGAGCAACTTGTGCTGCTGGTAACATAGACAAGTCTATCTGTTTTGATAACATATTATCAACAGTATTGTCATCATAAGGCATAGACTTTGGCAACAACATCTCTGGTGAAATATTGTATTGCATAATCAAGTGTGGATATAGAGAGTTCAAGTCAAAAGACATAACCCATTTATGTTCACCGACTTGTGGGTCTTTAACATATGCACCAATATACTTCTCACCTTTAGACTCATTACGAGCCTTCTGTGGAATAACAATTTTGCGTTTGAGAAGGTGGTTGTAAATCAACACATCCCAATACTTCACAGAAGTGAATGCATCTGACATGTTGACTTTTGCCTCATACGTCATAGTAAGAAGCAAGTCGATTAGTTTCATCTTGTCATCTAGTCTATCGACTAGTTCAACGTCCATGATGTTGTAGTCAATGAATGACTGATAATCTTTAGTATACCAATCACGAAATGTTTCGTATGGATTCTCATCCTTACGTTGTCCAAGTTCTACATGAGCGATATGGTCAAGACGATATGATTCTTGGTTTGAATATGTAAACTTCTTGTACAACTGTAAGTAGTCAAGATTGTTAACACCCAAGATTTCATAGATTTGATCTTTGCGTCCAAACCCACTATTCACCATACGAGAACTAACAACACCCCAAGGCGATAGACGTTTCATTGCGTCTTCACCCATTTGGGAGTTGATACGATTACAGATGTAAGGTAAATCAAAGAACTCAGTATTCCAACCAGTAATGATATCTGGGTGGTCAGATTCCCACCAGTTTAGAAACCGAGCAAGTAGTTCACGTTCTGTAGGGCAATGTATATACTCTACATCATCACGAGATGTTTTGTAGGGTTGCATACCCCATACAAGGAACGTACCCTTGTTATGATCTTTGACAGTGATAGACAGCATTGGTTCTGCTGCTTGGTCTGCATTAGGGAAACCATTCTCACATTCCACCTCAATATCAATCGTGACAATCTTGAGTTGTTTAGAATCAAACTCAATTTGTTTTGGATACGTTTCAGATAGATATGAATATGGGAATTGATTCATTCCATACACAAGATGCGGCTGGGACTGATACTGTTCGACAAACGACTTCGCTTCTTTGATTGTCAAGAACTTCATTGGATTGACATTAATGTCATCCAAGGTTTTCCAACCTGTCTCTTTTTTAACAGGCACAAAGAGAGTGGGTTCGTACTTCACTTTGAAGTTAGAACGAACACCATTCTTTACTGCACGAACAAGTAGTTGATTACCCCATTGGGCAACATGTGTGTAGAAATTCAAAACATTTTTCCTTATCAATTAGATTCATTATATACGTTTTAAGGGTAAATGTCAAGAGAAAAGTGGCATTTGATCCTCTGGCGTGTCTGGGAAATATTTATCAACCATGTCGATAACATCTTGCCATTTAGCCATTTCCATTAATTCGTGTTCTACTGCTTGAGAGATATCTGAGTGTTCTCCGATACCAGCTGGATTCTTCATGTAAATCATCACGTTTACTTGATGCATGGCAATCTGTGCCTGAGCATGTCCCTTCACAGCATTAAGAATATCATTATTCATCATTTCGCCTTTCATTTTATAGTTCTCGTTTTTTACCGATATTGTATTTTGTTTCTAAATCCCATTCGTTCTTTTCCTTAAAGGAAATAACTTTTATTTGGGACAATGGTGCTTTCGGTTCAGTATCACCGATTATTTCAACTAATCCCCAATCACTCAGCAGAACTGCAATTGAGTTCCTACGAGATAAGTCATTCTCATTAATGTTTGTTTCCTTACCATCAAGGGCAAACAACTCTTTAAAATGCACAATGTAATACCTACCTTGTTTATGTAGGATATGACATGATTGGTATAGTTTTCTCTCTTTACGAGATGCGACACCAATTCTTGATAGTGTCTCACGAACCTTTAAGAAGTCATCAGGTTCTTTTAGTTTTACTTCTAGCATCCTCTCAGGTTGCCATTCAATTTCTTCCATTTCTTCCACCTTTATTCAAACTATCTTTGATAGCCTTTATCTGTTCATTATTAAGTACCGAAAGAGCAACCTTAGCTTTTTCATTACCGTATCCGTAATACTCTTTTACATACTCTAAGTCATCTAATTTTTCTGCTTTTACCCAAGGGGCAAAGCGCTTCTTAGACCTAATAGTATTTAGTAAAAAATCATACTGAAGCTTTGCGTCAAGGTGGTGACGCATATTTAGCTCATTAACGAACATAATGGTGTCATTGAATGCACCCAAACATCTGTTTACAACATATGCTGGATACTTCTTCTCCCACATAGGGTCATCTGAATCCATCAGATTTTCCTTAGTGTGATTGATTGAGTTAAGATAGTGTTTTAATTCATAACTCATTTGAACTGCACCTGTGACATAATCTCAATCAAAAACGCTTGCATGTTTATGTCTTGATCTGCAACAAATGCCGATTTGTATTGATAATCTGCAACCGCCATTACCAAGTGTGGTACTGTATTTGGTTGTACACTATCATACAGTGTATCATAAATCTTACGATACAGTTGTGAAGGATCGTTGTCAAGGTTATTTGCAACCCATGTACGACACGCCTTAAAGTCTTTTGACTTAATGTGTGTAGTTAAATCCTTCATATTTGTTTCTGAGATATTGACAAGTATACCTGTATCAATCATACCAGAAGCAGAATATCTTTGCAGTTCATTCAAAACTCTACGCCAATCTGGGAAGTGTTTCATTACCAGTTCTTGTACAACTTTAGGCTGATACTGAACATTCTCTTGTGCAAGGATATCCTGTACACGTTTGTAAAATTCACCAGCAAGTTTTGGTTTGTTAGAGTTTGGAATGTTGAATACAACACCCGAACATCTACTATGCAAAGGTTCGATAATCCTGTTCTTAAAGTTACAAGTAAGAATGAATCCACAATTCTTGTGGAACTCCTCAATGAATCCACGCAACGCAGGCTGTGTAGATTGTGGATTGAGATAGTCTGCCTCATCAAGAATCACAAACTTACGATTACCATCCATAGAGACAGTACTTGCAAAGTTCTTAATCTTGTTTCGCAGAACATCAATACCCGATTCTTCTGAACCGTTGATTAACATATATGTAGCACCGATTTCGTCAAGCATTGCTTTTGCAACAGTTGTCTTACCGACACCAGCCCCACCAGACAATAATAGATTTGGAATGTGTCCATCATCTACAAACTGTTGGAAGGTTTTCTTCAATTCATCAGTAAGAACACACTCACTGATTTTAGCAGGGCGGTATTTCTCCACCCATAACATCACATCATTCATTATATAATTTCCTCTGGTTTAGGATGCTTCTAGAGCAATAAAGTATTCAATTGGTTTTGTCACATTAGTAAAATGCGAGATGCCTTTTGAAGATACTTCAACCTTATAATCACCAGAGAGAAGTTTAAGGTTTTCTACTTTAAAGTAGTAAGTGAAATCACTAGGTGCATTATCACCAACCTTGATTGCAAAGTCATTAGATGTTTCATTCTTACGATCAGTAACAGTAAGATTTATATCACCACCAGCAGTACCTTTCAATACTACATCAGGAACACCAAGTACAGCAGAAGCCTTCTGGATATCAATAAACGCATCTTGTGTAAAAGTAAACTCTACATCTACAGATGGCATTGTAATCTCAGTCTTTGGTGTTGTAACAACAGATGGGTCACTAAAGAAGTAATTCAAAGAACTACCACCGCCCTGTTCATTCAATTTTACAGATTTATCTGTAAAGTCAAGAGTTGGACTTTTGAATAGTGACAACGCAGACAAGAACTCGTTCAAGTCATAGATTGCAAACTCATCACTGAAACTATCTGGGATAGTTGCTTTCGCTACAATGTTCTTCATTGCAGACATGGTGTTAATCGTGTTACCAGATTTTACCATGAGGTTTTGGTTAATGGTTGAGAAGTTCTTGAGAACATCTCGTGTGTCGCCGCTTAATTGCATCATAATTTATTTCTCCATTGTATCGTGATTATGTAGAGCCATTATACCATAATGGATCACCTTTAGCAAGTCATTTCTGTTCTTACCATCTTTTTTTCCGTACCGTTGACTATACTTGAGTATATTGCCGATACAAAAACCTTCGCCATGTCCAGAGTCCATAATGAATTCTGTGGCTTGAAACTTGTTGTGGGAATAGTGAGCATCATAAGTTTTATCTATGTACTCTTTGAGTTCTTTCAGAATATTACCTTCTGAATATTTGTAGTCAATTTCTTTCACATTCACATCCTATAATATTTTTATTACTATTACATATAGTAACATAAAAGGGCACCTCTGTCAAGAGGCGCCCAGCACTTTTATAACATTATTTAATTTTAATGGTACGAGGTTTCTTATCCTCTGGGATAACTCTTTCCATTGAAATAGACAAAATGCCATTTTCCATGTTCGCTTCTTTCACAACAACATCATCAGACAACGTGAATGCACGTTTAAATGAACGAGCAGAAATACCTTTATGTAAGTATTCTGTATTATCCATTTCTGATGTTTTCAAATCAATTGAACTGATGTTCAATCTATTTTCCATCATACGAACTTCGACATCATCTTTAGAGAAGCCTGCAATTGCTACTTCAATAAGAAACTCTGTATCAGACTTCTTGATGATATTGTATGGGGGATAGTTGGTTTGTTGTGTATAGCCTGACGCTGAGGTTAGACTATCGAACATTCTATCAAAACCGATAGAATAAGTATTGATCCTAGTTGGATCGAGTGCTGCGTAATTTATTGCCATATTATTTCTCCTTTAAAAAGCAAGATAAATTGTGATACCCGATTATCGGCATATCACTACTATATATAAGGATTAGCAGGGGATTTTTCAATCCCCCACAAATCTTTTTTATGCCGCATCGGCATACTCAAGTGCTTTATCTAAAGCGTTGAGTTTCACCTTACGGTTACGTCCATACCATGCAGACTGTAAACGTCCGTCATTAGAACGACCTTGAAGGTGGTCTGTCATGTTAGTGACAGAGTTGAATGCAGTCCACCACGAACCCTGAGCAAACTCAGCGCCAGGTTGTACATTCAAGTTCTCAAAAGCAAGTTTTGAGTTACGAGAAGTAAAGGGCAGAACACCATCTACTTTCTCTTTCGCAGGCGCACCAAACACTTCGTTGAAGTATTGGATTACGTTTTCTCCAGTTGCCTTTTTAGAACCAAGAAACGCAGCCATTGATTTGTACTGTTCCATCTTCTCACGAGCAATACCCATCTGTTCTTTTACTTCAGCAGGGTCAAATGCCTTACGGTGATTTACCGTAACCATTCTATCTGCATTCTGTGATAGAGACAGTGTTAGAGTATTGTTACATACCACACGAATTGGTGTCATACGAATATTAATCGCCTTACCAAACTGGTGTGGATTAGTGAACAAGAAGTAGTTGTCAGTAACATCACCCTTGAACAATTCAAAAGACTCTTTTGTTTTTGCAAGAGCCCACACCATCTGTCCATCTTTCAATGAACCAGCAGTGTGCATCTCCATGTCACCAGACATGCAGTACTCGTGGAAAAACTCAAACGCTTCTGAGTTCTGTACTGGATTCCAACCAGTACCAACAACGTCTAATACAGAGTTGTCAGAGGTACGAACAAGCGCCTCTTTGTTTTTAATAGGAACACCTGTTGCAGTAACAAGTGGTTGTTTCTCTACTGTCCAATCAAGTCCAGCAACCTTTTGGAACTGGTCTGGTGTCAACTCTCGTTCTACCAAAGTACCTAGTCCATGCCAAGGAAGTTCCCCAACATACGCCATTTGCGCTTTTCCGTCAATCATTTCAAGTTCATGTGCCATTATATATCTCTCCTAGAGTGGTTTTTTTCAATCTTACCTATACAGTATACGTTGTTTTCATAACAAAGTCAAGAGGTTTTTGAAACTTTTTTGACTTTTTTTCATATTGCTGTGGTTGGTTTCTCATCATTACCTATACAGTATACCTGTTATGATAACAAATGTCAAGACATTTATGTAACTAAATGTGAGAAATTTTTCTCTTTCTTGAATTGAACAACACTTCTAAACTTATCGAATAGCATATCTTGTTTGTGGGAAATGACAAACACGTTCTGGTCTGAGAACGTATCTAGGATTTTGAGGAAGTCATCTGTACCAGAGCCATCTAAAGAAGAATCAAAGATTTCATCAAGGATTAGTAGGTTGGTGTTAGTAGAGTTCTTCATCTTTGCGATTGCACGCCATGTGAATAGTAGTGCAAGGTCGATACGCATCTTCTCACCTTCAGAGAATGATGCATAGGAGAATTCATCACGAAAGCGTGACTTGATAGTTTCATTAAAGTTCTCATCCAAGTTAAACTGTACATAAAAATCCATAGAAGATAAGTATGTATTGACTAGCTTGTTCATAATAGGAAGGTATTGTTTTACTATCTTTGTTTTGATACCAGTGTCTTGCAATAGATTACGAGCAACATCAACATAAAATTTATCTTCATTTAACTTAGACTTCTGTTCTTCGATTAGTTTAATCTGTCCTTTAAGTTCGGCAAGTTTTACTTTATCTTCGTCTGATACTCTACCGTTTTCATACGTTTCAATATCTTTCTGAAGTTTGGTATTGAACTTTTCTAACTCATTCATAGAAGAACGTATCTTTGCAATCTCCACATCATGTTTACGAATTGATTCAAGATTTTCTTTTATAACATCTAGTCGTTCTTGTTCTTCTCGTTCCATTCGTTTTGCGGCGTCAATTGCTTCGTTAAGTTCTCCAACTTTGGAGTTGCGAGTTGCAATCTGCGTCTGCTTTGTTGCATCCGTAATGTCTTGCTCGCATGTCGGGCATTCTGCGTTTTCCTCGAAAAAGTTAATTTGCCTTTCATATTCACCTCTTTTGTTCTGTAGGGCTGATTCACTTCTGTTTAGTTTGCGAATCTTTTCTTCTAACTTAATTTTTTGTTCACTATCATACGACAAAGATATCTTTGCCTTATCTAGTAATACAATAGACTCTTTTTTAGTTTTTATTGATTTTGTATTTGCAGATATCTTAGACTTACTCTCTTCAATAATTGAAGATTTGTTTTCAATAACATCTTCTATAAATCTTTGTTGTAAGGATGCCTTCTCTTTTGTTAAGTCAAATTGCGCCTCAGTGTTCCGTATATTCTCATTTAGTTCTTTTGTTTGACTCTTCAATAGAAAGTTCATCAATGAGAAAATCTTAATGTCTAGGATATCCTCAACAACCTCACGGCGTGCCTTAGTAGTAAGCTGCATGAATGGAACAAAGGTAGAAGAACCTAGAATAACAACTTGTGTAAAGGAGCGATAGTTTAACCCCATAATTTGTTGTTCAAGATACTTCTGATAATCACGGGCGTTTGCATCTTGGTTAATCATGTTACCGTTAACATACACTTCAAACTTATTAGGTTTTATACCACGAATAACCTTAACGTCCTTGCCTCCTACGTTAAACTCGACCTCAACTACAGACCCACCGTTATTCACAGTGTTCACTAATTGTTTCTTGGATATGTTTCTGAATGGCTTGTTAAACAAACCAAAACACAATGCATCAAGAATGGTAGACTTTCCAGCACCATTCTCTCCAATAATTAAAGTAGATGAACTTCTGTCCAACTGTACTTCTGTAAAGTTATTCCCTGTCGAAAGAAAATTCTTCCAACGTACAAATTTAAATGTAATCAAAGTTCCAAGTCACTCGCTTCTAAGTATAACGATTTCATCATAGAGGTCAGTCTGTTTTTATCTAACTCTACATCCAATTCATCAATATATCGCTCCAATACCGTCATAGTATCTTCTGCATTTTCAACAATCTCATCAGACACATTAGATGCATCTAATTCACTAAAGTCCTCTACAATCTTTACCTCATGGGCTCCAGATTCAGACAACACCTTGTCAACAAACCTATCAAATTGATAGATATCTTTTTTATTAACAACGACTATTCTAACATACTTGTCCTTTAATGTCAATACGTTAAAGTCAGAAAAATCTGTTACGCTATCATCGTAATATACTTTCTCAAAAATTGTATAAGGATTGACAATACGTTCTAGTTCTCTAGTGTTAGTGTCAAATATATGGAAACCTTTAGGACATTTATTATCAGCCCAAGTCATTTGATAGGTAGTACCAAGATAGTATACCTGTCCATCGTCTGACTTCTTGTGAAAGTGTCCACTGAATACTGTATCGAATTTCTTTAGGAATCCTTTATCATATCCATTCTCAGATTTTACTCCAGCGTGCATTTCAAAACCATTAATCTCCAAGTGTCCCATAGCAACTTGTGCTTTAGTTTCTTGAATATGTTGCATAGTCTCTGCATGGTTCTCTGGACAAATCCAAGGAATAAAACAAATAGGTGTACCGTCAAAGTCTACCGTAGTTGTTGCTGGATATGTATGGATGTTTGGAAACTTACCATTGATAAGTTCATCTAATGAATTTACTTCATTTGTATTTTTATAGAATGTATCGTGATTACCGACCATCATATGGACTGTAACACCTAAGTCTACAAATCTCTGTAAAAATCTCTCACGAAAGTCTTTAGCAATCTTATAGGAAACAAACTTACGTCTGTCCATAACATCACCTAAGTGAATAACTGTATCAATACCATTAGCTTCTATGTATGGAAAATATACCTCTTCCCAAAACTTATAAAAGTAATCGTTAAATGCTAAGTTATCGTTTCGTGCGCCAAAATGAGTATCAGTTATCAGCGCTATCTTCATTTATCTCTTCACCTTTTTCATCATAAAATTTTTCAAGTCCCTTTGGTTCTTTCTTAACCTTTTTCTTGGGTTTATATACTGCTTCATCTGGTAGAAAGTTCTTCTGTAAGTAATCTACATAACCAGTTGTAGCCAAATCTTCACCGTCCATCATCAAGTCAACATTCATATTAGAGATGATTTGATGTTTAACATGTTGTTGTTTCTTCTCTTTGGCAATCCTACGAAGGAATGCATAGTAGATAATCTGAGTAAAATACGCAAAGGGGTTCTTAGATTTCTCTGGGTTGAAGTTGCCACAATACTGTAAACAGTTTTCTATACCATCAGAAATCATTTCATCTCTATAGGTATAATTAATAAAGTTGGGACGATACGATAAGTGATTTGCAATCTTTAAAAAGCATTCACCAATGTAATTTGTAACAGGTGGTTGTGGGTCACCTAGTTCTTCTGCGTCCTTGCATCTCTCTTTCCACTCTTTCATAGCTTCTAGAAATTCTGCATTGTTGACGTAATGAACACCCTTTTGTTTTTTAGCCATTATAACTCCACATATTTGTTGCATATAATTTACAACTATTCATATAGTATACACTTTTGCACAGAAAAGTCAATAGAAAAATAAATTTAAAAAACTTATTGACAAACTGTTGACAAGACGGTATCATGGGTATGTACCCTTTGAGAATGATTAGATCTAATGTATAGTTTTAGATATACTATTAAATGATTCTAAAGCTTCTTCCATCTCTATCTCTTCAAGTTCTTCTTGTCTAGGTTCTCTGTACATATTCCAATCATCGTCTTCTTCAGATAACATCCGTAGAATACAAGCTTCGTAGAATCTAGATAATCCAACAGACGCATCTGCTTTAACAATCACACTACTTTTATTGACACTGAATACTTCTTCATCGGCGAAGTGTATCCATCTTCTTAAAGATATTGACTCTTCAATACCTTCTCTTGTCATCTTCGGCACAGCACTAACCATTAGGGGATTTGATATCTCAAAGGTTCTTGGATGTTCATCCCCAACAAGCTTGCAAATAATTTCTTCACCACTTGATAACTTTAGAATAATATTATCGTCTATCATTTTATTCTTATCCTTGTAATTTCGTAGTCAAACTCTTCCTCTGCGTATATATTTATGCGTTCTTGAAAGTGATTTATCGTAAAGTTTCTTTTTGATTTGTGGGAGAAGTCATCTGCAATATCGTAGAGGGTAGCGGTATCTTTGCTTTCACTCTTACGCAATCCTCGGCCGATACTCTGCAAGGTACGGACTCTAGATTTGCTAGGACTTGAGAACACGATGTTGTGAAGGTTACGGATATTGATACCAGTAGAAAAAGTACCATAAGACGCAACAATGATTGCATTCTTTTCTTTCTCTGTGATAGCACGAATATCTTCCCTTGTCTTAGTATCTGTACCACCATAGACATAGAATACTTTCCTGTCTGTATCCTCTGATATCATCTTATGTAAGACATTACCATGCTTTTCTACATACTGGAACAGTACTAGTGTATTACCCTTCAAGTTAAGTGTCAAGTCTTTTATGAAATTATTTCGTTTCTCATGTGTTACGATATAATCCATTTCCTCTTGATAACTCATTCCCTTAACATTCTTACACTCTTCTTCTGTGTATGTTAGAACCAAAGCTTTAATCTTAAACTCTGCAAGGGTCTTCTCATCAATCAACTTCTTAGTGGATATAACTTTATTTAGTGTTCCAAATAGTCCCTCTAGTACTAACCTATGAGTTTGCATACCATCAAGTGTACCTGTCAAACCAAAACGGTACTTACATTGATCTAGTTTGGTTAGGATAGAAGTCAAGGACTTTGCTTTAAATAAATGAGCCTCATCTCCAATAACCAATCCAAAACTATCAAAGTATGACTTGGGCATTTTGTATAGAGACTGCCATGTAGATATTACCACAGACTTTGATATCTCTCTATCATGTCCACTGTACACTCTTTGCATATTGTTTTCAGACCATCCGTAGTCAACAAAATCTGAGTACATCTGTTCTACCAGAGATGTTGTTGGAACAAGTATGAGTATCTTATCATTTGGGGTTTCCTTTATAAGTAACTTATAGTATCTTACAAGGATATAGATGATTAACGATTTGCCAGAAGCAGTAGGGCTAAGAAGCAAGGCACGATGTTTTCTGATAGCAAAATCCACGGCATCAACTTGATAGTCACGAGGTTGAATAGGTTTTCCTCTGGACTCAAGCTTAAGTTGTCGTATGAATCCATCCAATGTTTTTCTGTCGAGTTGTTTGTCATCTTTTAGTTCCTCACTAATTTCATAAGGTTCTTCCCAATCGTCTAACCATTTTTCCAGATAGGATAGTAGTCCAACGTAGAGCTCACCAGTTTGTGCAGAATACAGACGGATTTTCCCATCCCATATTCTATTTCTATATGCAGGCATAAACTTTGCGCCCGGCACTTCAAATGTAAAATGATCTGATAGTGAACGAGAAGTAGAGGGTTCAGTTTTTACCTCTAGGTAAACTTCGTTCTTCTTTGTTACTTTTGTCACTTACACAACACCGTCAACAAACTTACGCCACTCAATCGCATTCTTGATTTCCCAATTGCGATTTCCGACTTGTTTCAAAATACGTTCACATGTGTCTTGACATATCTTGAAATATTCCACCTTCTGTTTTGCTTTGATAAGTTCTTCATCAGATTCCAGATAGATGTGTAAGTCTGCTTTAAGGATTTTATGGTCAAATGGGTTGTCCCGATACACAGTTGCATCAGCTTTCCCACCGTAGTACTCCCACTTCTTTCGATAGAGTACCTTATACTCTCCTTCTTTTAGAAGAACGAGTTGTCTAAAGTTGTTGTATATTGTGATATATTTCTGGTGAAGAGATGCAGCCCTTAGAGATTCATCTCCAAGTTCTATGTGATCTATCTTCAAGTCTTTTTCGGCGGATGCCTGCAATTCATCTAGTGTCATAATAATTCCATCTTATAAGTGCGAACAGGGGTCAGCAGAACTTACTGTTCTATATTTTCTCTAAACTTCAGAGAACCAATTAAGGGTGTCTAAGTCGCATATTCCCCTGTTCACTGAGATATTTATAATTCTTTTAAACTTTGGTGCCAAGAACCTCTAGGTTATAATAGTCATAGTTCATAGTTACTGTAGCAGATAAGTTCATCGCATCTGTGTCTTTTGTATCAAAATTAATTCCAGACAATGATGTAGGATATGCATTCTTAAATGTTACTCTCACTATTGGGTTATTTTTATTAGTCATAATCATAAGTGTAGCATCACTAGCAAGAGATGATGTTTGTGCAGTTCTTGAATCCACACTACTTCTTGTTTGTGCCGCTTCAGAAATAGCATCTGAAAATTGTTTAGTACTTTCTGGAAATCCAATACCTGTCATCCAATCATGCAGTTCACGCCAGTTGGATAGACTTTCCTGTACATTAAATGACAATTCTAATGGTTCATAGTTTACTGTATCGCCCATCATTGGCATTGCAGTAAATCTACTATTCAATACTGCGTCACCAGAAAAGGCGATGCCGGGCAAGTTTGCTTCTGTAATAAAATACTCTGTGTTTGGTATTTTAAGTATAGAGAACCTAAACTGAGTTGGACGAGCCAAGTCAAGATTATCTGGTTGTCTATCAAGTGGATTAGTTTTTAATGCCATAGTTCGTTTCCTTTCAACTATTTATAAGACAAAAAAAAGGGAGAACCCGAAAGTTCTCCCCAAGATTGGTTTAATCCAATTCTTAT
>ERZ1046568.708-NODE-708-length-26505-cov-6.500529_pt1 | contig 26505 bp, 34 predicted proteins | sample MGYA00383092_ERZ1046568 | MGnify/ENA primary metagenome ERZ1046568 (study PRJEB29581, sample SAMEA5548362) | metagenome | biome: marine; feature: coastal; material: water | depth 1 m | study: Short-term variability in the microbial, nano- and picoplankton dynamics... | reverse complement strand
TAGAATAATCATTTATATCGGTTAAAACAATGACGTTTTGATAATTTTTTGCGGCAGCTCTTAGTAAACTAACTCCACCTATATCTATATTTTCTATAATAACTTCCGAACTCTCTTTGCTGGCAACAACATCCGAAAAGGGATATAAATTAACAACAACTAAATCTATTTTTGTTAGATTATAGAAATTATTATTACAATTAGAAAACTTTTCAAAATCAGTGCGATGACTTTCTATAGAGGGATCATATAAAATACCGGCATAAATCATTGGATGAAGGGTTTTAACTCGTCCATTTAATAATTCAGGAGCTCCAGTAAAATTATCAATAGAAATCAATCTATCTTTACATTTTTCTGCACCTAATTGTTTTAAAATATGTAAATAGGTACCGCCGGTAGATAAAATATTATAATCATTTTTTAATAGATAGGTACACAATTCTGTTAGATTAGTTTTATCCGATACACTAATTAAAGCTAATTTCATAATAGTAATAATAATTATAAAATTTTTAAATAAAAAAAGTATTTTAAAAATTAATATTATTTTATTTTTTTATTAAGTTAAATAATTATATTTGTGTACTATAATTTTTATGTCTATTATGTTTATTAGAAATATGTACCAAACTACATATACACAGACAGGTAAATATTCCCACAATGACCCCTAATGCAATTAGGGTATTCCAATTAAAATTATTATTTAATATGACGATATCGCTAAATGGGGTTTGATAACATGTAATTGTTTTATTGTGATACCTATTATAAGTGTTTTTTGCTTCTGTTAGGGCATTTTGAATTGTGATAATATCTTCACCATCTTCGCATTTGTGATTATAGAAAGTACACTCATTTCTAATATTATTTATATTTTCTTTTGTTTTATAAATAATTTGTGGCTTATCATTCTTGGTGGCATAGACATTAATACACGGAGTCCATGATTTACACCTTGTACCACACTTACACTGTTTCCAATTATTTGTATTATTATAGGATGGGAGCTCTGTTGGATAATCGACAGAAGTCACATTACAAGTAGTTACACTAAATTCATTATATTTCATCAATGGTAAAATAGAGACTGTAAAATAGATAAAGTACCACATGATGGTGAATCCCGTAATACAACAACCTCTTTCACATCCAGAATGCATTAGTTTTGTAAATAAAAAAAGTAATTATAAATCAATTTTAATACTTTATTTATTTATTAAATTTTAGTAAACGTCCGACCTATTATCAGGTTTATAGATATCCACTAAACAAAACACACAGAAACACGTAAATAGTCCTATCAACACACTTAGTACAATAAGGGTCGTCCAGTTATAATCATTATTTAAGATAACAATATTACTAATTGGATCTTGATAACATGAAATTGTGTTATTAAAATATCTATTATAAGTATTTTTAGATTCAATTAGGTCATCTCTAAGATGAATCACATCTTCATTATCTCCACATTTTTGATTATAGAAAGTACAATCATTTTTAATATTGTTAACATTTTCTTTTGCTTTATAAATAATTTTGGGGTTATCTTCTACAATAACATAGATATCAATACATGGGGTCCATGATTTACAACTTCTGGCGCATTTACAACGTTTCCAGTGATTTGTATTATTTAATAAAGGGAGTTCAGTTGGATAATCTACCGAAGTCACATTACATGTCGTTTCACTAAATTCATTATATCGCATCAAGGGTAAAATGGAAACAGTAAAATAAATTAGGTAACAAACTATAGAGGATAGTCCGAAACAACACGCTTTTTCATTTCCTGTCACCATCTTAAAGACTTTGTACTTATTAATAAAAGAAATAATAATCAATTTTTTCTACTTTAATATCCATAAATATCAATATTTATTAAATGAATTAAATTGTTATACTATTATAATGAAATTTAAACTATTTTTAATTTTAATTTTAATTTTAATTTTAGTAAGTATAACACTATACGTACAATTTAATAAATACAAACCTATTAAAAACTGGTGTCAAAAATATGATAGTGTAAATCAGTCTTATATGGCATATACAAATATAAGTAATATAAAAATTAATAAACTAAAGGAATGGAATGATGACACTAAGATTAATGCAAAAATACTCTGTGGGAATATTATTAAATTGGCTAAAAAATATTGTGATAGTAATAATACCAAAAATATTAGAAATAATAAAAATAATAAAAACAATTTATTTAATAAAGATGAATTAATTGGGACTATATTAGAGGATAAAGATAAAATAGTCATTGTATTTAGAGGTACCTTATCTATCTATGATGTCTTTGTTGATTTAAAACAAAAATTAATTGGTATTCAAGATTTAGATCCAAGAATAAATAAAAATGTTAAAATTCATTTCGGATTTTACAATTATATTAAACGTATATTAGAAACTATTCTATTAAAAATTGATGTATTAGTAAAAAAAAATAAAACAAATCATATTTTTATAGCAGGTCATAGTTTAGGTGCAGCCCTAGCAACACTCATAACTTATATAGTTTCAAAGAGATATCCATCAATATATATATATAATTATGATTTGGCATCTCCGCGTGTAGGTAATCAAAGTTTTGTAGATGATTATAATTCGCAAAAAAATATCACTACGTTTTCAATCATGAATTTATTTGATTCTATTCCAAATTTACCGAGTTTAGATAAGAAGTTTGAACATATCCAATGTTTAGGAAAAGTTGATGGGAAAATCATTTTTAATTCTAATGGTCATTCAAGTAAACAAAATCATAGTGTTTTTAGGTATTATGATAATATTGATAAGGCTGTTTTTGTTTAATAAATAAAATTAATAATAAAAAATATATATATTAATTTTATAATGACAACTAAATTTAATGTATCAAAAAAATCGAATCAAAAATTAAATAAGCAATCACAAAAAAAAACTAATACTAAATCAAATAAAAAACAAAGTAAAACATATTTAAAAACCAGAGTAAAAGCGTCAGGTTCAAAAAAGAAAAAATCTTCTAAATCCACTTCAATTATCACAACTCCTTCTTCTCTTAATCCTTTAATCTTAAAAGCAAATAAATTAGATAGTCATATGAAAGAAACCGGAAAAAAAACATATCATAATAATTTAGAAGCAAAAGATTTATATCCACTAATAATTGTAACTCATGGTGGGTCAAAATATGAATTTAAAAGAACTAAAAACGATAATTTAAAACGATTTAGTACTTTAGACGGATTTATGGATATTTTTAATTGGAGTAAAGGTGTTTGTCATTTAACTATTTGGATTCATATGTTATTATCAATGTATAAAAATGATAAAGGGATTAGTGATGAATGGAAAATAAATGCACAAACTCAACAACAAAATATAAAAGATACACTAGATAATTTACCCGTAATAAGAAAGTTATTAGTTGGTATAAATAATCAAACAATAGCAACAGATACACTTCCTCAAACAGATGATATTTCAGTAAAATTAGTATCAACCCCAGAAGATTATATAAAATATGCTAAATTAATATTGACTAAAGTAGATAGGTTTATAACAACCATATTAAATAAAAATTCAATTGAATTAGAAGATGTAAAAAAGTTGATGCAAACTGATAATTTGATGAACGATGCTAGTTGGTTATTCAACGCCACTATTTATCCATTACAACATAGAGCAGTTCAATCAATAAAAAAATGGCAATGTATGACATCACCTGAAATATGGAAAAAACTTAATGTAGTAATATCTAGTGGTATGCCTTCACAGGGTGGATTAGGACAATCTAGAGGAAATTGTTTAACCGGAGGAACAGCTGTGGCAACTCTAAAACCATTTATGACTAATGATATAAAAAAAAATGTCATTATAGTTCCTACTAATGATATATCATTTGAAAATGTAAATGATGTAATTCCAGAAATTAAAATAGCTCAAAAAATTGTAACAAATAGTAAAAATTCTAATAGTGATAATAATAGTAAATTATTATTTGAAGCATTAGATAATCCGTCAAATGCATTGGCATTAGGATTTACTGAATCTACAACAAACAATTTATTTAAAAATACTAAAAAATGTCCCTTTCATAAAATTAAAAATTAAAAATTAAAAATATTTAAATACTAATTACCAGATTATGTAACAATGTCAGCCTCAGCCCAAACTCTAATCAATCCATGCGAATTTAATAGTGCCGTCTCTAAAATGCGTCGGTTTTTTGAAAGTAAAGGGTTTCTTGAAGTTCACACCCAAAATAGATTAAGTATTTTGGCTGCTTGTGAAGACCCACAAACTATATCTACTTTTAATTATGGAGGTCAAGTCTGGCCTCTTCCACAAACCGGTCAAATGTGGTTGGAATATGAATTGCTTTCTAATCCAGAAGCCGCTGGATTTTTCTGTGTAAGTACCAGTTATAGAAATGAACCTAATCCAGTTCCTGGAAGACACGATAAAATTTTCCCGATGTTTGAATTTGAAATGAAAGGTGGTTTAGATGAACTAGTACAACTTGAAAGAGAGTTGCTTGACTTTATGGGTTTTGGTGAAAGCGCAAGTTTCCCAGCAGATGATTACAAAAATATTGCCGAAAGATACAATTGCACGGAACTCGAACATGAACACGAAGAACAACTTCGTAAAGATCATGGTCCAGTTTACTTTATTAAAAATTTCCCTAATTACACTTCCCCATTTTGGAATATGAAACAATCCGAAACTCAAGAAGGTATTGCCAATAAAGTTGATGTTATTATCCATGGTATTGAGACGATTGGTTCAGCTGAACGTTCAACTAATGTAGATGAAATGCGAAGTCAATTTTATAGTATTAGTGATGGCAATTATGCCAATATTCTCTTCAGCAATTTCACTAAAGATAGGGTTGAATTGGAATTAGATGAATTTTTGAAATTCAATTTCTTCAAGAGATGTGGTGGTGGTATTGGGGTTACTCGTATGATTAGAGCCATGAAGTTGAGTAATTTGATGTAAATACATTTTAGATTATTTTTTATAATATTTTTTATAATATTTATAGTTATTTTTTAAATTTTGTTAACTATTTCATTTAACAAAATGTTCTAATTGTTGTAAATTTTTATCTAAGAATAGATAACAATTATTTTTATGGCATTTTTCTATTATTTTTGAAGATAGTTTATAGGTAGTTATATTTTTTTTTACATAGTCGTTATACATTAATAGTTTAGAAAATAGGTCATCTACACTTTCAGGATAAATCATATTTTCTGTTAAAAATGTAGTTAATGTACCAGTTAATTTATCACGATTAAAATTCGGTCTTTTAGGATTTGGACTTGATACTTTATGATCTTGCCATTTATAGCTTATTCTATCGACTAAACTATAGATTATTAATTTAAAATCTTCCGAATATTCATCTGGATTTGAATCCAGTTCACAAACAGGAACACATTGGTTTAACGATTTAAATTTATGACATAAGTAATGATAAGTTGGGTGTTCCACTACATCAACCAATACATTTATATTTAAATTTTCGGGAATGTATTGGATAGACTCTCTTCTATGATTGCCATCATAGCACACAATACCCTCGTCTTCTAATACTGCTAAATAGATAATACCATCAATATGGTTAGTTTTAGTAAAGTAATCTGCCATAACTTCAAGGCGCGATTTATCTACTGGTCTATTTTTGCTCCATATTTTTGTATGATTATAAATCTCTTTTGAAGATGCCAAATAGATTTTATGATTTCCATAATGGTCTAATTGTTTGCCAAATAGTTTATGTTTTTTAGGAATTTTTATTTTTGGACGACTATTGAATTTTTTTGTTTTAACACGATGACATGATAGACATAGTGCTTGTAGATTTTCATCGCTATCATCTCCGGTTAAACAGTGTTCATTTATATGATCTATATCATATCCAGAAGCATCAAATGAACCTTTATCTGTTTCTTTTTCCCATAAAGGACAATGATAGGTTTCTAGACCTTTTAATGTAGAAGAATTATTATTGGCACATTTATAGGATTGTTTGCCAGCAATATTTTTCTTTTGAGATTCGGTTACTTTTCGTTTAAAGCCAGACATCTATTCCTTTATATGGTTTATATAGTTAATATCTAACTGTTTTAAGTATATAAATTTCAAATAATATATTATAGATATTTAAATGCCATTAAGAACAAAAAAAAAAAAGACTATAACATTTAATAAACGTAGTAAAAAATTGGTTGGGGGAGCATTATCAACAGAAAGTATTAAAAGATTCACACCCGATTGGTTAACCAATACATTATCTGAAGAAGCAGCAGCAGAAAAAGCAGCAGCAGAAAAAGCAGCAGCAGACAAGAAGGCTGAAAAAAAGAAAAAAGACAATAAAGAAAAAAAGAAAGAAACAAGGGAAAAAGCCGCTAGCGCAGTGAAGGAAGAAGAAAACCAAAAGCTAAAGGAAAAGGAAGCAAAAAATAAAGCTGAACAGGCGGAAAAAGAAAAACAACAAAAGCGAGAACAACAGTATGAAGCATTAAAAACAAATTTTTTTACAAAATTAGATTTATTAACTACATTTTTATCTAAAACAAAAAATAAGTCACCTTATGTAATTAAAGATAATCTAAATAGTAGTTGTACGCGTATGTGTGGTAAAGATACATTAATAGGTGGAAAAAAAAAATATACACAGGAACAAAAACGTTTGTATGCCCAGCAAAAAAATAGACGAAATGAACTAAGTAAAAAACAAAATATAAAAATTTATAATATTGAAATGTTTATAGAAAAACTTAACATCTATTTAGACCACTATTTTAATGATGAATTATCCAAACCAATGTATAAATTAGAATTAGATATAGCAGAATTAATGCGAACATTTTCAAAATCATTTGAAAAATTATGTGGATACATAACAAATTATATTTTATTTTTATATTTTGACAAATTTTATAAAAAATATGTAACAGAAGTCAATAAAAAAGCAATAAGAAGTGTTGATATCGGAACAGACTATTTTAAACTTTGTTTCAACATAGGTACTTCACAAGAAGAGTGTAAAGATAAAGAATGGCTATTTAACATGTTATATTTACAAATACCTAATATGTTAGAAATTAATATTAATTTAACCCAAAACCAAAAAAAAGAAATAAATAAATCAAAATCATCTGATTTTTGGAAAAATTTAATTTATAAACCGTTATTTTATGATTCAGAAACTATTGATAAATTATATGATACAACACTATTAATGTTACAATACCATAAAAAAATAAATTCTACAGAAGAATGGGCAAAAGCATGGTATCAACAACAACAAAATCCGAATGATAGAACATTAGAACAATTTAAACAAAATCAATTAGATACATTATTTACAGAACAGTATAAAGAATATAAAAAAAAGGAATTACAACAAATACAGGAAAATATTACAAACTATCATAATGTAAATGCCATTAGTATTTTAAATCATCTATTAATAGTTGAAAAATTTGAAGGTAATTGTGGTAAAAGTATTCCAACATTAAAAGCAATAAAAGAAAATTATTTAGATATTATAAATTTTTGTAATTAATTATTTAATACAATTTAATTTATTATTATCTTTGAATAAAGTATAAGATGAATAATTTGTCTGAAGCTGCTGAAGTATATGGATCATTTCGCGCACATGCAAGTACAATTATAGTAAGTATAGTTGCTGTTTTAGTTCTTGTTTATAGTGTCAAAACATTAATAAACAATAGGAATTATGTAGAAACACAGGCGACTGTAACTTCTGCTAATTGTAACAAAAATCGTCAAAATGATTCTAAAGGAAATACTAGTGTTATATATAAATGTAATGTCAATTTAGATTATAATACCCCAAATGCCACCGAAAAAACAACCATCAAAACTAATTCAAATACGGAATATGAACAAGGAGATGTATTAACTATTGGATATAATAAAAATGATCCTAAGGATGTATTAACTAATTTTAAATTAAGAGAATATGGACCAATCGGTGCCATTATTTTTATGTTAGTAATAACATCATTATCTTTTGTGAATCTTCATTATGTTAGAAAATACAAAAGTGTTGCCAGAGTTGAAGGTATTACTGGTTTTATTAGCAATGTTGTGCGTCGTTAGATTTCTTTTAAATTTTGTTATTTATTAATTTATTTTATTTTTTCGTGATTATTAAGATATAATTATCACGTTCTTTAGAACTTTTTATTATTTCTGTGTCATAACTAGATTTATGTATGAGTTCATCCAGTTCATTTTCTTTAAACAAATAGTAATATCTATAATAAATGTCACCTTTAGATTTCCATGGTATAAAGGAATCTTGTGTTGGATATTTTGTACTATATTCTCTTTCAAATGCCCAAACTTGAATCATAATGAGACCATTTGGTTTTGTTATTCGGAGAATTTCATTAATAGCTTGTAATCGCAATGCTTCGGTAGAAAGGTGATGAATAACAGCAATCGATATAGAAGAATCAAATGAATTGTCTTTTATTGGTATCGAACAATTATTGGCATTGATTGTTTCCAACTTCTTTTTAGAACAAATGTTTAATAATTCTATAGAGAAATCAAAACCTATAAAGATATGATCTTGATATAGATATTCCATATTTTTACCATTTCCACAACCTATATCGGCAACAATACTATATTTAGGTATTTCTTCCAAAAATGTTTTTACAGAAGGCCAAATAAAATGCCGGGTATTATCAAAGTGTCCTGATATTTTATTATAAATATCCAAAACTGATTCTTTTTCTATTATAGTCATGATATAAAACAAAATAAAAATAAAAAATATAATCAAATTTATTTACAATTCATAATTCAGTTAAATTTTAGTTAAATTTTATGTATTAGATATAGTTGTTTTGTTCCATAAAGTCTACAATAAATCCATGTCTATAATTAGATTCAAGAATATTTCCAACACTTCCTCTAAACATTACACTTTTGCTACCATCCCAAGTTGCTGGAGCAACATCACCACTCCAATCCGAAAAGTTTTGGGTGACTTTGTAGTTAAATACCGTTTCAGTATCTACACGTTCAACATTAATTTCTAGGTGCCTAAATTCAGGAAATCCATCGACATTTGGAAATGTCATTTTAACCCCTCCAATTTTCTTAAATAGTCCATTTACAGTCATGCCTTCAATAGGAGTATCACCAACATAGTCATTTGCAATTTTAGGTTGGTAATTGATAAAATAATCAGTATTCATCAACACCTTAAAATATTTTTCCATGGTCTTAATATCTTTACAACTAACTAGTAGTTTACCATCAGACATAAGTGCTTTATATCTGTTGATGTGGTCCAAACTTTCAATTTCACCGAAACCATTTCCAATAGAATTCATATATCCAATATTAAAATGTTTCTTTTCAGACACACACATAGGACGAGCGAGATGTTCTTGGAAATGACGCATAATGAGATTTATTCATTTGAATACAAATATATTCAAATCAATTTTGTTCTATAAAAATTATAATTAAATTATTATAAAATAATTAATTTTATTCTATTTCTCCTTTCATCATAGATTTAATAGAATCAATTAAATTAGGTACTTCATATAAGCCATTACTTGCTGTATGATATCCAACTTTACAATACTCGTTATTTGTATTACAACAATTCCAGGTATTAAATTGATGTGTAAATGTTTCAGAATGAAATTTACATGAATCGGATTTATTTTCCATAACATTAAAACCTAATTTACAATTAACGCATCTTAAATGGATTAAATCCCAAATATTAATTTTGTTTCTTTTTGTTGTTTCTATTTGTTCTAATTGTTTTTCATTTAATTTATCAATGAGTTCTTCGGGAACAGTCCATTTATCACATAATAATAACATATAATCAATGGAAACATTAGGGTATATAATTAGACTATTGAAGCGTAAAGAATCAAAAATACTCATGACAGTTTTCTTATCTTCCCAAATTTCATATATACCATTCTTTTTAGAAGTTGGATACTTAATTAGATTTTTAAGAAACCAATCACAATTACCAAGTTCTTCTAACTCCTTGCGTTGTATTTGAACGTATTCTTCTCGTAATTTGAGAGTAATAATCTCTGGTACTTCATCCATTTTCTTTTATTTATTGTTATTTATTTTTATTATTAAATTTAAATCAATTTTATCAAACTGATTTATTATCACTGCTATTTACTTGGGATTCAGCTTTAGAAGTTTCGCCTTCTGTTTCTGTTTCAGAATTAGAATTTGATTCATCTGGTGGTAAATTTTGTTTTACAAATAGTGATAGATGAGTAAATAGTTTGCCTACTGCTTCGAATTCTTGAGGTTTAAAAGCTCCACGTTTAGAGCATGTATCTATAACACTGAGCACCATTTGAAGATCGTTAAGAGAGAGAGTTGCCTTTTCAGTTTCCATAATAAATTTATTACACCTATTTAATCTTTAAATTAAATTAAATTAAATTTAATTAAATATTTATAATTTTAATAATTAATAAATTTTCATGAATGCCATTATTTTCGAATTTTCGAATTTTCGAATTTTCGAATTTTCGAATTTCATTTTTTATTTTTAAATTTTTTTTTTTCTCTCTCTCTCTCTCAAAATATACTAAAAAAATGGTCAAAAATATACTTTTTTTTTTGAGTTTCCCTTTAAAATGAAAAAATCGTTAAATTTAAAAACCACTTTTGTTTCGGAAATCGGTCGCAAAAAAAAGTATATTTTCAAAAAAAAAAAGTATATTGGTTTTGAAAAAGTATATAAAAAAAGTATATTTTTAAAAGACCAAACAATTTTATATTTAAAAAAATGTTTCATTATTATATCATATGCCTCATTACTTTTGCGAATGCTGTAATATTTCTACAAAAATAAAAACACACTTTAATAGACACCTAAAAACAACGAAACATAAAAATAATGTAAAGAAAATAGCAGCTGAATCCGAAAAAAGTATATTTTTGACCACAAATGACCACAAAATGGTCAAAAAGTATATGGATTTGACCACAAATGACCACAGTGTGGTCAAATCGGAATCACACCATAAATGTGACTTTTGCGATAAAATATTGAGTACTAAAGGACATTTAGCACGACATATTAAAAATTATTGTAAAAAAAATATTGATAATGATTATAAAAAAATATTGGATGAACAAAAAACTATTTTTGAAGAAGAGCGAAATCATTTGCATAAACAAATAGAAAAATTATTAGATAAAGTAGGTAATACTACTATTAATAATCAGACGAATAACATACAATTAAATAGTTATGGTAAGGAAGATTTGAGTCATATAACGGATGCTTTAAAAACTAAATTTTTAAGAATGCCCTATGGAATGATTCCAAAAATGATTGAAGCGATTCACTTTAATGATCGTAAACCCGAAAATAATAATATTTCAATTACCAATATACGAGATAATAAGATAAAAATATTTTCGGGAGATAAATGGGTCTATAAGAATAAAGACGAAACAATAAATGATCTTGTTGATGGCAAGTATTTTATTTTAGATAATCACTACCAAGAAAATTTAAATTTACTGACTGAATTTAATCAAACTAATTATGAAAATTTTAGAAATAATTATGATGAAGGAGATAAGAAATTTTTAGAACAACTTAAGACAGAATGTGAACTAGTATTACTCAATAATAGATAAATTCAAAAAAGAGTAAAAAGAAAACATGAAAGAAAAAAAGACTAAATCTAAGTATTTAAACAAATAGTATTTGATAGTAATTAATGAATCATGTTGGTAGAATTTATAGTAAGCGATTAGACCGTGAAGAGAAAGAATTAGGTAAACGTTATAATAATTGTTTGTTAGAATACAAAGACAATTGTAATGAAATGACAGTCATTATCGATGGGAAAATAATTAAAGCTGTTTTGCCATTACATTATCCATTTAAACCACCCAATTTATTTATTGAAAACAATAGATATATTAAAATGTTACAATCAAAATTTACTGGTTTCAGAAGTAAAGACGATAAATGTTTATGTTGTAAATCAATTACTTGTAGTCAAAATTGGTGTCCTAGTAAAAAAGTAATGGATGTTATAGAAGAATATTTAGAAAATAAAAAATTCTTTATTTTATTAATAAAAAAAAGATTTGTTAGAAGTGTTTGTTTAAAACATCATATTCCATTAGAACTTGAAGACATGATTAATTCTTTTTTATAATTATTATTGTTTTGTTTTTTTAGTTTTGAAAAAAAAGTGTTTACTCATTAAAAATAAGTTAGTAAAATCAAACATTTTTATAATATGTATTTGTTTCGTCATTAAATTTATTAATTTATAATTTTTAATTATAAGTATTAAACATTAAAAAGTATAGAACAAAACCAATAAATATGACACCTGTAAATTTAAGAATAGATTTATGGTATGAAATATAACTATCTATTTCTTTTTGTGTAATATAATGATTAAAATAGGAATAATCTTCAGAAGTGAATGGAGCCATCATATATATATATAATTTTTACTAAATCTTAAGAACAAATCAATTTTAATTTATTTTTATTTTTATTTTTTATTTAATATTTGATTCAAAAAAAAAAATATGTCTATTTATATTATAAATGTCGTGTGTAGGTAATTGTTTGATTGCTTCCGTTATGTTATGTGGAGTTATTGCTTCGATGGTTACAAGTAGAGTATCACCCAAACATGCCGAATTCAAAAAATTATTAAATAAGAAAGAAGAAAAAGCATATGAAAAAATTATTAAAGAACGATTAATGATTTATTTAATTGGATTATGTGTTGGAGTTATTTCAGCTTTTTTTGTTGTTATGATGTCTAATATAAATTCAAAAGGAAATAAGGCGTGTATGTTTGTAGCAGTTGCTTTAATTGTGAATGCAGTTGTTTATATGGCAATACCCAAAAAGGATTGGATGTTGAATCATATAGGTAATAATCAAGAAAAAGTGAATGCATGGTTGGCAATCTATAAAGAAATGAAAATGAAGAAATTAGTAGGGATGGGTGTTGGATTAGTAGCCTACTATTTATTAGGTGACGGTTTATTGAATCGTTAAATTATTTTATATAGATTATTTAGATTAAATCGTTAAATTATTTTATATAGATTATTTAGATTAAATTAAGTTTAGATTAAATTAAGTTTAGATTAAATTAAGATTAATTTAATTTAATTTACGTTTTTTTCCAAAATTATTTTCTTGGCATATAGTATAAAATGGGAGGAGGATTAATGCAATTAGTTGCTTACGGAGCTCAAGATGTATATTTGACTGGTAATCCACAAATTACCTTTTTCAAAGTTGTTTACAGAAGACACACTAACTTTTCAATGGAAACTATTGAACAAACAATTAATGGTACTTCAAAACTTGGTGGCTCAGCCACAAGTGGTTCAGTCACTATTTCAAGAAATGGTGATTTAGTCCATAAAGTATATGTTACATCGGCAACAACTGGTATTACAAACGGTTCAGAAATTGTAAATAGTGTTGATCTCGAAATTGGAGGTCAATTAATTGATAGACAAACTGCTGAATGGATGCAAGTCGTAACTGAATTAAACACACCAGAATCAAAAGCGGTTGGTGTAAAGGCTATGCAGGGTAATGTTGGTGCTAGTGGTGGAACAGGTGTAGGAATGGTCCAAGTACCACTTCAATTTTATTTCTGCCGCAATCCAGGTCTTGCTTTACCTTTAATTGCTCTTCAATACCATGAAGTTAAACTCAAATTTACTTGGGGGGCGTCGGCGTCTGTTGTTGGTGTGGCGAATGTCGCAGTTAAAGTAATGTGTGACTACATCTACCTTGATACCGATGAACGTAGAAGATTCGCTCAAGTATCACACGAATACCTTATTGAACAAGTTCAAGTACAATCTGCTACTGCTGGCAAAAAAAGTAAATTAAACTTTAATCACCCCGTTAAAGAACTTATCTGGGTTTCAGATCAAGCGTATGATACTGCCAAATTGACACTTAATGGTCATGACAGATTTTCCGCTCAAGAAGAAGAATATTTCCAGCTCAGACAACCAGTAGATTGCCACACCGCTGTCCCAGGACAGAATTTACCAACTGATGCTTATGCTGCTGCTCGTGCAGGAACAACTTCTTATACTGAATTGTTAGTTTCTACCATCGTTGCCCCACCAGTATCTGATGCTGCGAGTTTGGACGTCAGTGCGACACAGAAAATATCTGTCAGCACGAACGACGGCACCATTTGCGCCGCTACAGATACAGCTAGTTCGACTGTATATGGTTTTTTTGACACCGATCTCACTACTCCTTTTGTTGCGGGAAAACTATATTTAGTTAATACTAGTTTTAACACCGGTGCCAATGTTGTCCGGCAACAAACTCTTACCAAGTGTGTTTCTACGGCAGGTCTGGCTGCTTCCGTCGCAGCAGATGGGGGGGCGTCCGCAAGCCTCACATTAGTAACTACAGGTGGTGCCGACAACGGCACATACACACCTGGGGCAAACACTATTGGTGTGGTGTTTGATAAGATTATATATAACAACAGCACATCCGCAGCGGTCGACGCGACGGCAGCGACTGCCCTGACGATTAATTCCATCATTCTAATTGCTGACGCAGGTTGCCGCACATCCCAAATGACCAAAAAAATCAATTGCTACTCATTTGCCCTTAAACCAGAAGAGCACCAACCATCAGGAACCTGCAATTTCTCAAGAATTGACACTGCTCATCTTGACACTAATGCCGATCTTGTTGGTACTGATAACATCTATGCCGTTAACTACAATGTTCTTAGAATCATGAGTGGTATGGGTGGTCTTGCTTACTCTAACTAGATTCTTTAATAGAATCATTTTGTTCTTTAAAAAGTTTATAAAAACACATAAACTTTATTTTTATTTAATTTAAATTTAATTTTAAATTCCAATATTTTGAGTTAAAATATATAAAAAAATATAAATGTTTTTTATATAATTGTAATGGGAAACCAACTATCACCCCACATGAATGAGAGTAGTTCTATAAAGACATTATATACGATGAACGACAATCAGTTATCACTTTTAAGACAAGATATTACTAGTATCAATCCGAATCATGTTATTAATTATCAGTCTTTAGTGAATAGATTACGAGATATACAGGCAAAAATAAAACATTCGATTCCATATCAAAAATTTAATAGAATCGCCACTTTTTTAGATGACGTAGAATTAGATTTAAATACAAAAAGCGGACATCCACCACAAAATAGTTTTTTTAAGAAAGAACAAACATTAGAAGCAGAATTTAAAAGAGAACAGGCATTAAGAGAAAAAAAATTTTATGAATCGCAAAAAAAGAGACGAGGAAATTATGAAACAGATATAAAAAGTTTTAACCAATCAGGTATAGATGGAAAAAAATTATTTAAATTAAATTCAAATTATACGATGGATGAATTAAAAATAGCTTATAGAAATTTGGCAAGACGTTTTCATCCAGATAGACCCGATGGAAATAACGAGAAGTTTCAATTAATTACAAAAGCGTATATGTCGCTGATGGAAGAATTAAAAATGAAATCCGAAGATAAACAATTTAATGAATTAAAACAACAATCGCAAGACTATACCCAAGAACAAAACAATAATCAAAAACAAAATATAAAGTTAAAGAGTGGACGTTTTGACCCCAAACTATTTAATAAAATTTATGAAGACAATAGATTACATGATGTGAACGATGATGGTTATGGACAATGGATAAATAAAACAAAATTAGAAGAACGAGAAATAGAGAAACCTAAAGTATTTTCCGAAAATTTCAATATCAATGTTTTTAATAATATATTTGAAAAACAAGTCAAAAATACATATGAGATGGTCCAGTATAGAGAACCACAGGCACAATCATTAGATAGTTTTTCAAATTCGAATTCTATGTTAGGTATTGGTAAAGTAGACAATTATTCCGGAATGGGTTATACAGATTTTAGAGAAGCCCATTCAACATCTAGATTAATAGATCCAACCCAATTTAATAATAAGTTAAAATCTAGAAGTAAATCTATAAAAGAATTAGAACAAGAAAGGGCAAATATAACAGATTTAACTGAAAAGGAATTGCGGAATGTAGAATTAGAAAAGAAACAAAAAGAACAAGAGGAATTAGATAGACGACACTATTTACAAGAACAAGATAAAAAGAGATTTAGTCACTATGATAGTTTAAATCAACAAATGTTAACGAATAATTTATTACAAAAAATGTAATTAGCAGAGTTATAATATGTTTATTTTTTTCTGTTAAGAATATAAATGGATAATGCCAGTAATAGAGAAAAATTATTAAAGGCAGCCCAAGACCTTAATATACCATTACCGAAAGGAAAATATATTAAAAATGATGTACTAAAAAGATTAATAATAGAATATGTCAATAGAAAAAAAACGAAAACTAATAAAAGTATAAAAAAACGTAGTCCATTAAATCTAACAGCAAAATTAAAAAAATGTAATCAAAATCAGAATCAAAATCAAAATCAAAGTAATAGTAGAATAAGCAGATCACTGAAACAGAATAAATATAAAATCGATATAAAAAAATCATTATTTCCAAAAGTGAAAAAGTTAGTTGCAATTGGAGATATACATGGCGATTTGCCTGCTGCTATAAAGGCTTTAAAATTAGCAGGGGTGATAGACCAATCAATACCAAATAATTTAAAAGATATAAACAAAATAAAATGGACGGGTGATAAAACGGTAGTAGTTCAGTTAGGGGATCAAATAGATAGAGTTAGACCTGGTAAATTAGTGAATGATTTATGTCCAGAAAATGATAGTGAATTAGTTTCTGATGAGGGGTCGGATTTAAAAATTATTTGTTTATTTGAAAAATTACATTCGGAGGCAGCAAAAGTAGGAGGCGCATTATTTAGTATATTTGGAAACCATGAATTAATGAATGTAGATGGTGATTTTAGGTATGTATCTCCGAAAGAATTTAAAGAATTCGGAAATTTTTTCAAAGAAGCTTCAACTATTTCCCAAGCACAAAATGTTCCATATGGATATATAACTAGAAAAGAGGTATTTAAACCAGGAGGTACATTGGCAAAAAAATTGGCACATACAAGATATTCAATAATACAAGTTGGAAGTTGGTTATTTGTACATGGAGGAATAACAGCTCAAATGGCATCTGAATATACGATAGATGATGTAAATAGACATATAAAGGATTGGTTAATTGGTCATAATGATATAGAGACATTATCGCATGCCAATAATATATATCATAGAGATGATGATGAGAATTCACCTTTTTGGTCAAGAACATTTAGTGATTGTCAAGATTGGGATGAATTGAAAAGCTCTAAACATTTTTATTACACCTTAAATGTATTAAATAAAAAAAATAATAGACAACCTAATACAGAAATAAAGGGAATGATAGTGGGGCATTCTCCACAATTTATGTATGGGAAAGGACTAAATTCAACGTGTAATAATAAATTATGGAGGGTAGATGTAGGTATGTCTAGGGCATTTGGCGAATTAAATAATAATGATAGAGAGACCCAAAATAGAAGAGTCCAAGTATTAGAAATAACGAATGATAATGAATTTAGAATATTGGAATAAAACTTATTAATAAAAAAATAAAAAAATAAAAAAATAAAAAAATAATAAATTAATAAATTAGAATGGCAAAACTAAAATTAAATAATAATATAGATGAAGAAATAGATTATCATACTAAAGAATTAGAACAAAATATAAATGATTTAAATGTTATACAGACTAATTTAAATAGTTTAATCTACAATCAAACCGATAAATTATTACAAATAGAAGATAATATGTCTTCAATAAAAGATGATATAATTGAATCAAATAAAAATTTAAAAAAAGCGAGTAGTTATTATATGACATATACACCTATTATTATTGGTGGAGTGATTGGAGGTATCACACTGGGTCCAATAGGTTTATTATTAGGATTAAATGGTGGTATTATAACTACAACAGGGGCATTACTTGGTGGTATGACTGGATATAATTTACAAAAACTTTAATTATAAATTTTAATTACTTTCTATGACTTAGATTTTGTAAATAAACATCTGATGAAATACTTTTGAACCATGATGGATAGGTAATACTGAATAAAATAAATTCACTGATTAATATGCCAATAGTAGTAATAACCAAATTAGAAAACGTGTTAGATTTTGGTGTTAAAAACTGTTCATAATCATAAATAGTGGCATTATCAGGTAATTTTTTAGATAAAAATTCAATATTATCGTTTAAATGAAGTTGATTTATAAATACGTGGTAGGCATATAAAATAAGTAATACTATATAAATCTCAGGATGATCTAATCGCATTAAAAATTTTAGAATTTTAATATATCTTAAAACTAATAAAATTAGTATAAAAATTATTAAATGACCTAAAGTTTTTTTTACTGGGTCAGCCAATAAATCATAAATAGAAGTACCGTAATCTTGAAATGGATAGAATGTTTTTTGAAATATTCTTTTTTTTCCTTCATTAATAAGTGTTTGTTTTTTTGGAGATAAGGTTTGACTCATTAGCATTATATAACAATTTTTTTTAGATTTTTCATGGCAAAAACGATATCCTTTTGTGATGGAATTAATAAACTATTGTGTGGTTTTAAATGGTTTTTATTATTATTATTATTATTATTATTATTATTATTATTATTATTAATAATAGTCTTTTTTAAAGAGAATGGATTATTTTTAATATCAGCAAATAAAGCATTTTTATTAGTGGGAATAGACAAACCAGTTTCTTTAGGTTTTATATCAATCTCATTAGAACAAACATCATCTGGTTTATCAATAATAGTTGGATTTAATTTATCTAAAATAAGTTTTTGTTTAACTGCGAATAGTGGAACTCCACGTTTTAACATTTTAAAATATCTTTCGTATTTTATCTTATTAGTAATAACATCTTCATCTATAAAGGCGAATGTTTTAGGTTTAAACACTAGATTATTAAATAATTTAATTTGACAAATCGTCCAAAGTAATCCATATTTTTTTTCTTTATGATTAACCCATACATTTGTAGGTTGGATAATAAATTTACTATAAAGTTTTGGTTTAATAACATTAGTATGTGTAATATCTATATTATCTTCATTATAAATTAGAATATCGTCATTATATTTTAGTTTAAGAGTATGAGGAAAAAAATCGTGTGGTTTTCTTAGAGAATTTACGAAAGTATATGTTTTAAATTTTTTGAGTGAGATAAAATAGTGATTAATGGAACAAATGAAAGTATAAAAATCATCAATAGTTGGATCATTTGTAGGATTTTTAAAAGAAGCTTCTATATAACTAGAGGTATTAAATTTCGATATTCCAAATGGAATAAACATAAGAGGTGTTTGGATAACAATATTACATGTTTTATTACAAGTTGTAGTATTACCATATTTAATAGGATAGAAGTTAGGTGTTAGTGGTTTTTTTAAAACAATCTTATTGGTATCTATAGAATAGGGTTTATAAAACATTCATTTATTAGTAATGTATAGTTTATTCTATAAATTAAATTATTCTTTGACATATTTATAGAATTAAGAAATACTAATTATAAATATAAATATTAATATAAAATGGAGACAGAAGAGACTCTATGTAATATTTGTCATACAGATTTTGAACCAAATGAAGACCTAGTTAAATTACAATGTGGACATGTATTCCATTATGAATGTATATACATAACCTATAAAAATAATATAGATAAAAGTAAATATAATAAAAGGATAAGATATTGTCCTTATTGTAGAAACTATGGAGGTTATTTAGAATTAAAAAAAAATATAATTCCAATAAAAGATATTCATAAAGAATATAATGAATTTATCCATTATATAATACATGATAATAAAGAGAAATACATTCCTTTTTTAGATACATCTAAATGTTTGGCAATATTAAAGACTGGTAAGAATCAAGGTCAACAATGTTGTTTAAATCCATCGAATGAGACTACTTTTTGCAAGAGACACAAAAAGGTTTATTAAATTATGAAATAGTAATAAGCTTAATGTTAGTATTGATAATGCCTAAAATCAAAATGACTATTAATCCACCAAATACAATACTATTAAATAGAATAAATCCATGTGTCGTATATAGATTTGCTTGAAGTAATGTATTACCAATATGTATAATACAGTAGATAGGTAAAATAGTATAAAATAAAAGTATGATATAATTTATATATTTAGAAATAGATGTCATAAATTAATATTATAATTTTTTTAATTGAAGTTTGTTTCGTAATACTTTTTCTCTATTATTCATAACAATTTGAGTGGCGCCATTTACTTTTTGTTCATCATTATTAAAAACAATAGATAAACCACTTTTAAGATTAGTTTTATTTAGAGATTTAAATTTTTCTTCATTTTTATAAACTAAAACACCATTTTTAATATTAATATGTTGAATATCGTTATTATTCATATTTCGCATAATCATTTCTGAAAGCATTTTAAGTTTAGTTTTTCTTTCTTTTAAGGCAGCATTTATTTTAGATATTTCTTGTTCTAATTCAAGATAACTTTTTACATTATTTGCAAATTCCTCTTTAGTAGTATTATCCATATCATAAGTTGAATCCATTTTCTTTAAATATATTAAAGAAAATAATTGTATATATATAAAAATAAAATGGCGGATGTAATAACGATTGATAATGTAGAGTATGTTGGATATGAAGAGAAAGAGCCCGAAACTATTAAATTTATGTTTACTGATAAGTATACTAAAATTTTTAAAGAAGATTATTGTTATATTCAAAAAGGGTCTTATTTAATGTATAATGTAGATGAAGAAGTAGAAGAAGAAGACAAAGTCAAAAACAAACTTAAAGTAAAATCAGGTGTATTACTTAAATTCATAGCGCCGAGTATTTTTGTATTTAAAAATGATATAGATATGTGTATATGGTCTATAAATATAGAAGAGTCTGATGTTTATATTAAAGACAAAAAATTAATGCAGAAAGAGAGAAAACTAAAAGATCAGTTATTTAAATTATATAATGAAGGTTATATTAAAATTTTGGATGAACCAATGGTCCAAGAAGATTAAATATTTAAAGTGGTGTTATTTTATAGAGTCGTTTAAGTTGTTTATGACCGGTCGATTTATTATAACCTAAAGACACATAATATCCTGAAAGTTTATAATTATTACATTTCAGAATTTGTCTTAAAAAATTAACGGCAGGTAGTTTTTGTTTATTAGTACTATTAGTATGTAGACATGTTAAAAAGTTGGAATTATATATTTCTTTATATTTTGGTATAAGATTATATAGTTTAGAGATATTTTCTATATTTTTTAAATTGTCAAAATCTAAAGTGATATTTAATAGTTGTTGTTCGTTATTACATTCGATATCAAAAATATTAAAAATTTCTTTAAATATGTATTCTTGCTGGGTTTCCATAATTAATTATAATGTATGAATAAAATTTATTAAAAAATATAACATAATAATATTTAATGGAATCGGACTCAAAATTAGAATTTGATATTAATGAATTATTAGTGGATATAAAAGAGGTTGATATTAAAACAACAGAAGATATACATAATAGAAATAATGAAATATTAGATTTAGTGTTTTCTAAATTTCTAAAATATGATAAAAATGTTGAAAATAAAAGAATTACAAAAGAAAAGATATTAAATTTAGAATATGAATATGTAGAAGATATATCGGATTTAAAGCCTCGAGACAGTTGTTTTGGTATAAATCTAAATGAGTTTTACGATTTAAAATTAAACTATTTAGGTTTTTTTATTAAAAAAGAAGATAATTTTATGAGTTTTTTAAAATTATTAAAATATAGAATAGTTCATAAAATAAATTGTGAAAATTTATTATTATTTAGAAAATTAAATTCTAAAGATAAAGTTCAATTATTATTATTAGATTCTTTAAAAAAAATGAATAACTAGACTAATATAAATAAAATATATTATAATATTAATATGGAATATAGTGCCTATCCTGGATATGAAGAATTTCAAAATAGTAATAGCATGGCTATGAATATGAATTCTATGAATTCTATGAATAATAATAATAATAATAATAATAATTCTATGGGAAGTGAAGAAATAAATAATATTATTTCTAGTATTACCCAAGACCAACCACAACCTCAAGTTCCTACACAACCACCACAACAAGTACCAAATCAGCCCCAACAACAAATGGCAAATAATCAGGTAGCGGATATCCAAAAAGCAATCGCTCAAAGTGCCATGAATAATAGAGCCGTGAATTATCAAATGAATAGCAATGGTATGAATCAATTACAACAACAACAACAACAACAACAACAAATGGTAAATAATGAATCAGAACAGAAAAAACCAGCACTTAGTTTAAAATTAGTTTTATTAGGATTAATAGTATCATTAAGTGTTGCTTGTGCTTTGGCTTGGAATGAAGTAGCCAGATATTACATTGGTAGATCAATTAAATTTTATAATGGTAAACCAATCTACTATGTAGTGTATGCCATTAGTGTTACAATAGTGATGGCGTTGGCCTATATATATTCCATGTACAACAACTAAATACAACTAAATACAACTAAATACAACTAAATACAACTAAATACAACTAAATAGAATATTTATTTAATAAATTTTTGTAATAAGACCAATTATTTTTAGTTTTCCTTCAACTAACAATATTTTGTAACCTTCCTTAATATATTCTCTACGTTGTTTAAATCTAAATCGTATATTACCTTTATCACCAGTTCTAAGAATTAAATCATTAGTAATATTTTGTTTAGATGATACTTTATTATTAATTTGTATAATTTTTGCAGCTTGTCTAATAGTAGAAACATGTAAAATAGGTTCATAACCAACTTTTATAGTAGTAGAATGAGATTTTAAGACAGAAATATCGGCATCAAATTCTAAAATACTATTTTTAGGTGTAGATTCTCCAAGAAGTACCTGACCTTTTCTAATATTTTTTCTTAGCAATTTTTTTAAACATAAACACACATAACAACTGGCTTTTACTTCAGTTACCAAAGTTCGTTTACAGTGGATACTTTTAACTGTATAGGGTTCATACGACGTATTATTAGGACCTAGATATAATTTATCTCCATTTTTAATAGTTCCATACTTAAGATGACCTCCTAGAACAGTTCCAACACCTGTTACAAAAAAGATAGTATCAATATGAAACTCCACATTTTTATCTTGGTTATTTTTGTTATCTTTTTGTTTATTAATAAAATTTAAATACTGTTTAACAAGTGGAAGGCCTTCACCAGTAACATTAGATGTAAAAAAGAGTGGAACGATTGAATTTTGATTTTTATGTTTAGAGACAAGAATAATATCATCTAAATCATTAATTTTATAAGTAATTCTTCTGATACCAGGTAATTTTAATAGTTTTTTAACTTCTTGTATAGTATCATCCATCACTGATTCTCTATTTTTACAGATATCAATTTTAGTAATAATAATAGAGAATGGAATATTAAGCATTACACATAAAAATATATGTTCTTTAGTCATTCGTGTTAAACCCATATTGGCACCTACAGTAATAAAACATAAATCAGGAATAGAAGAAGATAAACCAAGAATAGTTGTTTTCAGATATTTTTCGTGTCCAGCTAGATCAAAAAAGGAAATAATTTTAGAAGATCTTTTAACGATTTCATTCCAATCTAATTTATGCATTGAATCATAGTTAACTATATTACCAACATGATCAAAACCCAAAATTTGATGTGAAATGCTAGATGTTCTACCTGATTTAATTTCATGAGGATAATTAAAAACAGATAATCTAGACATACCACGACCATTATCATTTTTACCAGTAATCATAACACCAATAAAGGTAGACTTACCTGAATCAACATTTCCAGCAATGGCAACCTTTATATCTATATATTTATTTTCAATATGTTCTCTAATTAGAATTTCATAAATATACCTATCTTCTTCTTCCATTTTTTTTTTAGAAATGTTAATAATATGACTATCATTTGCTAAAGCAAATTTCTTTAAATTTTCAAGAGATATAGTATATTCTTCTTCATTAATTCCAACCATATCGCCTGTATCACTTACACCGAGAATATAGATACATTCTCCAGAACCTTCGTTTAATCTATACGCCATTTGACTAGTAAGTTCTTGAAGTCTTTTTTTATCTTTATGGATAACCTTAAGTTTATATTCTATATTACCTTCTTCTTGTTCTCTATCCATTGATGGTTTATACATATACTACATCTTTGTTTTAAATGTTTTATAAAAAAAGTTATATACTACCGTAAAATTATGACTGAAAAATTGCTACCGTAAAATTATGACTGAAAAATTGCTACCGTAAAATTATGACTGGTAAAAAATTGATTATATTTATTTTAAAATAACAAAAGTATAACAACAATGTCGGTTCAACTAAACGAAGACTTTTTTAAAAAAATTAATAAGAAAATAATAAAAAAAAAAATTATGGGATCGTGTGATAATTGTAGTAAACTCTTATATACTGGTGATGAAATTTATCAAAATATTGAGTTAAAACACACACATTTTAATTTAGAATTTTGTAATCAAACATGTTATAATACTAAAGGAGTTAACTATCCATTTATTAAAGATTATAGTTATGAATACATACTGATAAAAGAAAAGGACATATCTAATTCATTATCTACATTATTCTTATTTATGGTTAAATATCCATGGACATTTATTTGGAGTATTAGATATGGGTCTACTTCTATTTTAGAATATATTATTGGTGTTCAACGAAAAGAAACACTGGATGACTATGAGAAGCTATTTTTAGAAAATTGTAAGAAATATAATATGATATAAATAAGTTTACTTTACTATCATAATTTACTGTTAATTTTTTATTAATTACACTACTGAAAAAATTGCTACTGAAAAAACAATACTGAAAAATTGCTACTGAAGAATTGCTACTGAAAAATTGCTACTGAAGAATTGCTACTGAAAAATTGCTACTGAAAAAACAATACTGAAAAATTGCTACTGAAAAAACAATACTGAAAATTTATGACTGAAGAATTGCTACTGAAGAATTATAACTGAAAAAACAATACTGAAAAAATGTAACTGAAAAAACAATACTGAAAAATTGCTACTGAAAAATTATTCTATTTTATTAATAATATTAAAGAAAAAAGTAGTAATAGATAAAATAGCATGTCTGATTATTCTTTTATGAAAGCAGGTAGAGGACTTCCTAACCAACCCCAATTAAATATGGAAGATGATAAATATATTGCTTCCCTATTAACTTTATTTACAGGTAATGCAATTATTAATGCTTCTGAATATAGTACATTATGTGGTAGAAATGGTGTAACTAAAGAGGATGTTAAATATGCTTTAATGTTTGAGGTATTTGAATTTTTAAAGAATCCTAATATTATTTCAGATCTACAAGACATAGAGAAAGATATAGAAACAGAGATGGATAATGAAGATAATGATGAAAATTGGGAAGATGTTGAAGATTCAAGTAATATTGTTAATGATAATGATATAGACTCATTTTCAAGAATAACAGAAACTAAGTTTAATACATTAGAAGAATCAGATAAAGAGTTTGTTATAAAAATACATAAGTATTATGATGGGTGGGATAATTGGACTCCAACAAATAAATTAGAAGAAATATTAAAAAATGCGATTAATAAAACATAAATAAAAAATTAATTAAAATGATATAAAAATAAGTATTCTAATTTAGAATATAGTTATTATACTTTATTAATAATTTAATAATAAAATTTTAAGACTACATGTCCGAGTGGTTAAGGAGATGGACTGCTAATCCATTGGGCTCTGCCCGCGCAGGTTCGAATCCTGTTGTAGTCGTTTTTGACATTATATTTATATATAGTATAATGTCAATAATTAGAACAAAAAAAGGAGGTGGAACTTTTACACCTTTGAACATTTTAAACGCTTATCTTTCATAACAACCGAATATTTTACAGGTTTGTATTTGATTTTTAGAATGGGATAATCACTACTTTTATGTCTAGGCATTATTATTTGTTTTAGGTTTATAAGGAATAGAATAGTGTAATTGACTACCGCTGTTATTTATATAATTTTTAATGATTTTTATTACAATGAACACCAGCATTATCCATAATAATCAAATTCTTTTTCATCTTCTGCGGTGTGCTGCTGCGTGGAACGATACCAACTCGCTTACTTGCTGTAAGAGCGCGCCGATATTACCCCGTTCAGTTTCATGAACGTCGTGTTTTGACTGCTCTTCCTGTATTTTTCCTACCAGTGTAGCGATGTTGTCTTCGTTGTCACCCGCTTTTTTCTCGACGGCCGGGAGCCGCCCATCTACTACAT
>ERZ1046568.702-NODE-702-length-26603-cov-18.222013_pt1 | contig 26603 bp, 21 predicted proteins | sample MGYA00383092_ERZ1046568 | MGnify/ENA primary metagenome ERZ1046568 (study PRJEB29581, sample SAMEA5548362) | metagenome | biome: marine; feature: coastal; material: water | depth 1 m | study: Short-term variability in the microbial, nano- and picoplankton... | reverse complement strand
ATGAGCTTAACGTCCCGCCGAGCACGATACGGATCCTGCAACCAACGTTCTTCGCCACTGATCTGAAACATCACCATCAGCAGCACTCGCAGGTCGGCCTCCGCCAAGGCTGCTTGCAGGCGATTACGATCTGGTGGGGCAGACATCACGTTAACTATTCCTTAGCGATGCTCTGGACATCGTCGACTGCGCAATCAAAGACTGCGTCGATCAATAAAAGTGGAAGATTATCAGAAAAGGCTCGCCTAACCTGACAGGACACTCTGCCCGAGCATGCGCAAGCCGGTCACCAACAACACCATATCAAAGAGTGTTTTCAACCTTGCCGCAGGCAGCTTAGAAGCCAGCGCCGCGCCAATCGGAGCAAATATCACGGTCAACGGAACGATACACACGAAGCCCATGAGATTGACTAACCCCAGATTACCGGCTGGTGCATCTGCGGGCGTATTGCCCAGTATCAGCATCGTGACAGTGCCAGGTAGTGCAATGATCAACCCGATGGCCGCGGCGGTACCCACCGCCTTGTGGACTGGGTAATTGTGCAAGGTCAGTAAAGGCACTGAGAGAGTGCCACCGCCAATTCCGACTAGGACACTGAAGAACCCCACAGCGCTCGCCATCGCTGACTGCCGTAGGCGGTTAGGTAGCGTTGTAAACCGTGGTGAGTTCGAATGAAATAAACCACTGAGAGCAGACAGCGTCGCGATGATACCGAACAGCGCAACGACCTCATTGCCATTGATCTGAGTGGCCAGCCAACTGCCCAACAAAACGCCCAATAAAATGAAGAAGCCCCAGCGCGTTAAGAGCTGGCCATCGACATTACCTTTTTTGTGATGCGCGCGAATCGAACTGATAGAGGTCGGCACGATAGTGGCCAGCGAGGTGGCAGTGGCAATGGCCATGGCAGATGCCGGCGATACGCCGTTACTCTGAAACAGAAAGAACAGCACAGGAACGATGACAATACCGCCCCCTACACCCAACAGCCCCGCCAACATGCCCGCAAAAGCGCCAGTCGCTGACAAAGCCAACAGCGTACTGGCGTAACTAACCACAAACTCTATGATTCCCATAAATGATAACGCCAGTGCTGTTGAGGCTGCCTTGATACAGGATTCAGTTTGCCGCAGCGTTTAACCGTCGCGGTATAACAGGCCCGCCCACCCGAATGTTACGCCGCGAGTTCCTGTCTGACGATCTCAGTACCGGCTCGCAAAGCGTTCATTTTTCCACGCGCCACCTGCCGTGACAGTGGCGCCATGCCGCAGTTGGTACTGGGGTAAAGCTTATCTGCATCGACATACTGCAGCGCCTCTCTCAAGGTGGCCGCCACCTCCTCTGGCGTTTCAATGGCATCGTTAGCCACATCAATAACCCCAACCATGACCTTCTTGCCACGGATCAACCCGAGCAGCTCCATCGGTACGAGTGAGTTGTGGCATTCGAGTGAAATAATGTCGACGTCTGACGCCTGCAATTGAGGAAATACCTCCTCGTACTGCCGCCACTCAGAGCCAAGGGTTTTTTTCCAATCGGTATTGGCCTTGATGCCGTAGCCGTAACACACATGCACCACCGTCTCGCACCGAAGGCCCTCGATGGCTCTGTTCATGCAGGCAATACCCCAGTCATTAACCTCATCAAAAAACACATTGAATGCTGGCTCATCGAGCTGAATGATGTCGACACCCGCCGCCTCCAGCTCCTTTGCTTCCTGATTAATAATGCCTGCAAACTCAAAGGCCAACGCTTTACGATTTTTGTAGTAGTCATCGTAAAGTGTATCCACCATCGTCATGGGACCGGGCAGCGCCCATTTGATCCGCCGGTCAGTTTGCGCTCGCAGAAACTTCGCATCCTCCACAAAAACCGGCGCCCGCCTTTTAACAGGCCCTACCACCCTCGGAACGCTTGCGTCGTATCGATCACGGATTTTGACGGTTCGCCGCTCTTCAAAATCAACGCCATCAAGATGCTCGATAAAAGTGGTCACGAAGTGCTGACGGGTTTGCTCACCGTCAGTGACGATATCAATGCCAGCCAGTTGCTGCTCCTGTAAGGCCACGCGCAGTGCATCCTGCTTGCCAAGCACCAGCTCTTCGCCCGTTAACTTCCAAGGCGACCAAAGCGACTCTGGCTTTGCCAACCACGAGGGCTTCGGCAGACTTCCAGCTGTAGAGGTTGGGAGTAATTTATTCGTCATCATAGGTACTTCACACATCGGGTTATTAGAGAGAACAGTTAGCGGACCATGCTTCTAGGATCGCGTGATAAGGCTTAATAAAATGCTCTTCAGCAAACTTGCCTTGCTTAATGGCTAGCTGATTTCGCTCCTCACGGTCGTAGACGATTTGTGTCAGTGAGTGATTGGCACTTTTTAGACTGGGGCGATATACCCCTCCCGCGGCTGCGTTAGCGTTGTAAATTTCTGGCCGGTAGATCTTCTGGAAAGTCTCCATCGTTGCAATGGTGCTGATCAACTCCAGGTTGGTGTAATCGCCGAGCAGGTCCGCAACGCAGTAAAAAGCCAGCGGCGCTACGCTGTTCGGCGGCATAAAATACCGAACACTAAATCCCATTTTCTCAAAGTACTGCTCCGTCAATGAGGATTCATTAGGCAAGTACTCAACACCCAGCACTGGATGCTGATTCTCAGTGCGCTGATACGTTTTATTATCAGACACGCTCAGGCATATCACCGGCAGCTTGCTGAAATGCGCTTTATAAACGGGCGAATTCAGAAAATCCTTAAAAAGCTTGCCGTGCAAATCTCCAAAGTTCGCCGGCACGCTAAAGCCGCTCTGACCTTCATTGTGCTCTAGCAGCCGAACACTGAAGTCGTAGTCACGAACATAGGATGAAAAGTTGTTACCCGCGATACCCTCGATGCGCCGAGTCGTCTTGTGATCCACAATGTACGTCTTGAGGATCTCGATAGACGGAAAGTGTTCACCGGTGCCCTTGACATCGATATCGACTGAAATGATCTCAAGCTCAACTGAGTAGCGGGTCCCCGTCGGATTGTCCCAGCACGCTAGCGCATTGAAGCGGCTGTCGACCATTTTCAGCGCGTTACGCAGGTTCTCCTGCCGATTGTCGCCTCTGGCCAAGTTGGCAAAATTGGTCGTGATGCGGGTGCCGCGCGATGGTCGGTAGTGCTCGTCGAATCTCACACTACTGGTCGTATAGGTAAAGCCGTCATCCATCATTTTCATATCCCGTTGCTGAGGCTAACAATCACCGCGCTGAAGACACTGCATGCTTCGGCATAGAGGGCAGTCGGTGCGGCCGGAGGGCTCGTTTTTACCGCCATTGCGTTATCCGCTAGCGGACAACTGGTGAGCTTTATACCAACCCCAATTAATGAAAAAAATTGATTATTGTTAATAAAGGTATTAACTATTTTCATAGGTTGGTAGCACGTCGCCGGTGCTGAACAGCACTTGCGGTGGACGATACGCACCATCAATAGCGGTCGAGGCCTTGCTCCCACTGCGGCTAGGCGCTTGCCAGCCGCTGTTGACTGACCCAATCAACACTCAATAGGCGCTTTTAAACTGGCCTTATTAAACAGACCTTATTAAACAGGCACTTTGTAGTCGCGGGCTAAGTCGATGAAGGCATTGAGGTATGACGTATCCTCGTCCGTTTCTCGCGTCCCCAGGTGGATTTGCTTAGCGATGCCATCCTTCCCCAAACGCACAACGGCCAGAGGCAATTTGTGACAGTACTCTTCTGCTAACCACCGCGGTAGCGCTGCCACTCCGCGAGCAGAGGCCACCATCTGCAACATAATGTCTGTGGTTTCGCTGGTTTTGTGTTGCTTAGGAACAACCGCATCGGGATTCAGAAACTCCGTGTAAATGTCGAGACGCTCTCTTGCGACCGGATAGGTCAACAAAACCTCATCGCGCAGATCATTCGGTCGCGCGAAACTCCGCTCGGCCAGCTCATGCCCAACCGGTACCACCAGCACTTGCTCGTAATCAAACACAGGCACGAAGCACAGGTCGCTGTGATAAACCGGGTCTGGTGTCACCAGCAGGTCGATCTCGTGATCCTGCAAGGCATCAACGCCGCCAAACTGAAACTTCTGCCTGACATCCACATCCACCCCGGGCCAGCCAGCTAAGAACGGGGACACGACTTTTAATAACCACTGATAGCAGGGGTGGCATTCCATGCCGATGCGTAACGTGCCCTGCTCGCCCTGAGCGATCTGCTTGAGTTTGTCTTCGGCATGATCAAGCAGGGGCAGCACCCGATTCGCAATATCGAGCAGATGTTGACCAGCCTGTGTAAGCCGCAGACTCCGCCCCTCGCGAAGCCAAATGGCCGTGCCAAGATTATCTTCCAGCTTTCGGATGGTATGGCTGAGGGCAGACTGGGTCACGCAGAGCACTCCGGCAGCGGCCGTCAATGAACCGTGCTGCTCGACAGCGTGTACGACTCTGAGATGGATACGTTCAATCATATTATTGATGAGCAAAATTAATCATTGGTTGAAAATATAACATTTTTATTCATCCGTAAGGTGTCCTAAGTTGGCGGTGAAGTCATCTCGGAGGACTCATCAATGAGCTCAGCGGTCACCAACGTCGCAACACCAAAGGCGGCCTCTGGCTTTCGGATCACGAATATCAGGCCTCTGTCTGAGGCCACGTTTGAGGTTGAATTATGCTCGACCGCAGACGCAGTACTGGACTACCGAGCCGGTCAGTACTTGCGGATGGAAGTGGATGTCAACGGTGACGGTCGACGGCAATCACTGTCGTATTCTATTGCGAACAGTTTTGATCCCGGCACACCACGGCGGCTGCAACTTTTCATCCACAATCAAAATGCCTTTGCAGGCCGCGTACTCGATCATCTTTCTAGCCTGAGCAACAGCGACACCGAGCTAATGGTAACGCTCCCAATGGGTAACGCGTTCTTGCAGACAGACCTAAACTTGCCTCACCTGCTGGTGGCAGCGGGTTCTGGTATCTCCAAGATCAAATGTCTGACGGAGCAGATCCTAAAGCAACAACCCGATGCCAAAGTCAGTATTTATTGGTCCAACCGGTGCGCCGCCGATTTTTACCTGCTCGAGCGGTTCCACAGCTGGGCCGATCAGCACCGTCATGTTGGCTTTACCCCCCTTCTTGAGTCTGAGGAAACACACTGGCGGGGCCGTACCGGCTATCTTTATGAGGTGATCGAGCAGGACATTAGCGACCTAAGTGATACTCGGGCCTATCTCTGTGGTTCGCCCCAAATGGTGTACGGCACCATTGACAAGCTTCAGGCTCGAGGCCTGCAAGAAGCGCACTGCTATTCAGATGTCTTCGAATACGCGCCGCGAAGGCAGGCGTTGGCGGGGTAGCCCGCTGACCCCATGATGATGCAGATCAAGATGTGCAATCACCCTATGCGTCGGGCGGCTCTGTCTGTGTGATCGATCTGCTAACCCATTAAGGCTAGTTCTAGCGCTTCCACGGGTGTCTCAGTGCGGCCCATCGGCCTAGTTAAGGTATATGCCCTCTGCCAAGAGCTAATGCGATAGGGCTCACGAGGACATAGGTTTAGTTGGCTCGAACAGATTTTTAGGTGCAACGGTGTTGATGAGTGTCTTTACTGTAGCCTTGATATAGCGGAAGGTTGGGCATGATGACCAAAGACGCCAAATACCGGTTTCTCTTCAAGCTCGAGCAGATGGCTGAAGAGCTTTATCGCCGCGGTGATTCAATCAGCCACGACGAGGCATGGGAGCAACACAGAAGCTTCCTGTGGGGCTATGGGGTTGCCGGTAAGACCATCAAACTGGTCACCCCAGAAGACATACAGCGGGTAATCGATAAAGCCCACGAACGTGTTTACGGGGAGAGCAGGGTCTCCCGCATAGAACGCCTCAAGCCGATGGGCAACGGCTCCGAAGAGCCTGACTGGGATGCTTTTGACGAGCCCACCTTTGAGCGAAAACGAAACTCGACCAGCTCTTAATCACTACCTAACAAAGGTAGAGACCGGTCCGCCATTCTGCGAAGGCGGTGATGATAAAAATTTAACCTGCTCGCGAAGTCGCTGGCTGATACAACCTATTCTTTAGGCACCTCGCACCAAGTAGCTAACCCGCTTGGGCGCAACCCACCTTGGCCGAAAATGATTCCCTTCAGCGGCAAAAGCCACTCTACATTGTCAGGGACCAACGCTTGATGAAGCTGCTAACGGGAGAGCATCCATGGCACGAATAATAATTAGTCTTCTTTTCTTCTTTTCGACAACTGCGCTAGGACAACCCAAGGGCAACCTTGAGAACCCAGCACAGGGTTCATACATGAGTGGCATCTATATGTTCTCCGGTTGGGCGTGCGATGCAGAGTTGATTGAGATTGTCGTTGACGGCGGCAGCGGAGTGACGGCAGCTTATGGCACAAGTCGCGGCGATACCGAATCAGTCTGTGGGGATTCGGACAACGGTTTTGGTCTGCTTTGGAATTTCGAGTTGTATGAGCCCGGCACGCACGAAGCGGTTGCCTTCGCAGATGGCGTCGAAATCGGTCGCACCGAATTCACCACCACACAGATCATATCCGGCGGATTCCTGACAGGCGCCACAGGTGAGACTGTACTGAGTGGCTTTCCCGAAGCAGGCCGGGAGGTCTCACTTAAATGGGATCAGGCAGCGCAAAACTTTTTGATCGCTGCGCAGCGGGAAGCTCTCGACCCTTTTCAAATTGAAGGCCCGTGGCATAGCACCCAATTTGGTGTAACCATGCATTTGAGCACGATGCGCAATGGCGACACGGTTAATATCACAGCCATCACTCACCAAGCGGGTGTGGATGGCGTCACCGTGTGGGAGGGGCCACTGATTGGGCGCGAGTCGATACTGAGCTCCCCCGAAGGTTTTGAGCCTGCTCAAGAAATCGAGATCCGCTGGAGCGACGACGGTACCCGAATGCGCGTTATGGGAGTCAGCTGTGAAGGAACAGGGGAATGCGCCGTCGCTCCCGGCTCGAAATTCCCAGTAGACAAAGGCTGGATCGCCCCATAAGGCACTCGTATTCAAACCCCGCTGACCGCGGGGGTTTTTGAGCAGGTGCTGTAACAAGAACAACAACGTTAAGAGTTTCGGAGCCATGAAAACAGCAAAGAACGGCCTCCTCGCCGTTTGCCTCTTCATCTCGTGCATCGGAGCTTCCGTGCAGGCCGCGGTTCTTGAGGAAGTGATCGTTACGTCGCAAAAACGTAATGAAAATCTTCAGGACGTGCCCATTGCCGTCAACGCGTTCACGGCCGACATGATTCAGGAGATGGGCATCACCAATGCTCAGGAACTCGCCATGCTGACACCCAGCATGCACACGATTACCATCGGGAACCCCATGAAGACCGCCATCCGGGTGCGCGGCATAGGCACAGCGCAGTCAGACCCGGCGCTTGAGCCCTCAGTGGGCGTGTTCGTCGACGGTGTATTTCTGGGCAGGAGCGGCCTCGCTATGTCCGACCTGACAGACATTGAGCGGATCGAAGTCCTGCAGGGCCCTCAAGGAACACTCTATGGCAAGAACACCAATGCGGGCGCCATTAGTGTCGTGACCAAAAGACCGAGTCTTGAGGGATTCGAGGGCTACGTAAATCTAGCCGCCGGCAACTACTCCATGCACAACGTCACCATCGCAGCTACCGGCCCGATCAGTGAGAGCGTAGCCTTCAGGATATCGGGCAACATTCACGAACGTGAAGGTTTCCTGAAGAATATCGGACCGGCTCAGGATGGTAACAGCGTTGATGACTGGAATATTCAAGCCAAGCTCCTCTGGGAGCCTAGCGAAAATCTCAGCGTTCTTCTCTCAGCAGCGCATGTGGAGCGGGATACCACCTGCTGCGCCGCCGATGCTACCCAGGGCCCGCAGGTGCTTGAACTAGTGGCGCAGGGGTTACTGCCCGATGACGGTAACGACCCCTACGACTACGTCATCAACACCGACTTCGACAGCTTGTTCAAGCTCAAGTCGGACATCCTCTCGCTCAACCTTACCTATGACTTTGCATGGGGCAGTCTCAACTCCATCACCTCCTACGATGAATTTGAATACACGCAAACGCTGGACAATGATCGAGGCCCACTGGCGATGACCCTTAACGAGCCCGACTACAACGCCGGAGAGACGTTCTCACAAGAACTACGCCTGACCTCGACGATCAGTACCGCCGTTGATTATGTGGTTGGGCTCTTCTATTACGATCAGGAGATTCAAGCAGGCGACGGTGTCACCGAGACTTTTCAGTTTGGTCCTGATATTTCCTATGTGCGAACCCCTCTGGCAAATGTGGGAGATTCGGCCTATGGCAAGGGCGTTTGGCAAAACGATACCTTAGCGGTGTTTGGTCAATTGACCTGGCAAGCCACCGACCGATTGCAGCTGACCGGCGGATTGCGCTGGACCCGGGAAAAGCGTGACGCAGATATCCTGACGATCACGACCTTCAAAAACGACCGACCAATCCCCTCCTCAGCCTGGATCATTAATCGATTTACAACCCCCATCGACGAGAGCTTCGACCGCTCAAATAATGACGTGAATTGGTTAGTCAGCGCCTCTTACAAATTGGGCGACGAGGCAATGATTTACGCCAGCACATCGACAGGGAGCAAGTCTGGCGGGTTCAACTCGGTAAATGGTTCCCCTGAGGAGCGGGAATTCGATGACGAGGATACGATCAGCTACGAGTTGGGACTAAAGTCAACGCTGTTTGATGCACGGCTCAGACTCAATACCGCCATTTTTCATACTGAAGTCGACAACTACCAATACCAAGCCCGGGCCGCCACCGGCGTGGGCACCTACGTCAGTAACGAGGCCGAAATCGAAGTGTCAGGCCTTGATCTGCAAATCGATGCGCAACCTCTCGATAACCTTTCTTTATCCGCAGGCCTCATGTACATGAATGATTTTGAGGTGGTGTCAGGCCCCAATACGGGCAACCCGCTGGGGAATATCTCCGAGTACACGCTGAACTTAGGGGGCACACTGTTTTTTCCGCTGTCCGATGGCGGCCTGTACCTTCGTGGAGATTATCTTTATATGAGTGATCATGAGCCTACGAACAAGGACGACGACATCGCGATTCAGGACCGCAAGCTCGTAAACGCCAGAGTAGGATGGCGAAACGGCAAATGGAATGTGGCCCTCTGGGGCAAGAACCTGACGGATGAGGCCTACGCTGGCTTCACCTCCCGACTGCAGCAGTTCAGTGGCTCGAGAGCCTTTTTCTTGCAGCCGCCCAGAACCTATGGCGTAGAGGTTCGCCTCGACTTCTGACAACTCAAGGAGGCCGTGCGCGAGTGCGGTAAGTGATTCATCGCTTCAGTGACTGTTATTTTGAAGAGGGTGTTATTGACCCTGTTGCTTCTCCTGCTGTTGGCAGTGGGCTTCGTATCGTTCAAGTTCATCCTGCCGTTACAGGAGTCAGCTGAAAAAAATGGGCCCGACACCGCGCCGAGAGATTTTGCGCTGCAAACCGATGCCGCGCTCACGCTACCTGACCCCCAACCCGCATTAACTCAAAAGGTGCCAAACCCTTTAGGTAATCTGTATTGGGGCGAACTGCACGTCCATACCACAGAGAGCTTTGATGCCCGTCTCTTCGGCACCACGCTGACGATTGAGGACGCCTATCGCTTCGCCAAGGGTAAGCCATTGGAGAACGTCAGTGGGGAAGTCATGCAGCTCACCAGGCCGCTGGACTTCGTTGCCATTACTGATCATGCCGAAGGTTTTGGCACGGTCACCCATTGCGACGAAGAAGGGCTGACCATCAGCGAGCGAATCGCGTGTTGGTTGGCTTTCGAACCCAACCCGCAGATCTTTCAAATCCTCACTGAGCGCGTTCGCGGAAAAGCAGCGCCTGGAGACTCCTCTAAACCGGCTGGAATCTATCAACCCAAACCCCGCCGCTCGCCCAAACCCGGGGCTTTTCCCACCTGCCGATTTGGCGAGCGTGCTCTTGAACGCTGCCTTAACAATGCCATCGAGGATTGGTCGCGTTATGTGGAGCTGGCAGACGCGTACTACGAGCCGGGAGAATTAACCACGTTGATTGGTTACGAGTTTTCGCCAGGCCTGCCCGAGCAGGGTAAACACCATCGCAACGTAATATTCCGCTCCAACAAGGTGCCTGAGAAAGCCATTTCGAGTCTGGATGTACCCAACGCGATTGAACTCTGGAAAGCGTTGGACGCGAGCTGCGGTCAAGGTTGCGACTTCATCACCATGCCACACAACGCCAACAAAGCATGGGGCCTTATGTATTCCCGCTTCACCTGGGACGGCAAACCCTATACGGAGGCCGATTGGCGCCTCCGCCAACAACACGAGCCGCTCGCGGAGATTTTCCAGATCAAAGGCGCACAGGAGTGTACGCTGGGTGTTGGCGCTACTGACGAGGAGTGTGCCTTCGAGCAAGTATTCGAGCCCTGCGAGCCTGGCGAGAGCTACGGCTGTGCCTCCCAGACCAGTTTTGTCCGCCAGGGTCTCAAAGTGGGCCTGGAACTTGAACAGGAATTTGGATTCAACCCGCTACAGACCGGTTTTATTGCGGCCACCGACAGCCACAACGCCAACCCTGGAGACGTGGAAGAATGGGATTTCCCTGGCGCGATTGGCGCGGTTACCTCATCCGCGGCCAGGCGTCTTCGAGAAACCGAGGAGGGAAGACCCGCCTATAAAACGCCACTCAAATTCAATACGTCAGGCGGCTTGGTAGCAGTTTGGGCGCCCGAGAACACCCGCGAAGCTATCTTTGATGCCCTCGCGCGCCGTGAAAGCTATGCCACCTCAGGGCCCAGGATCGCCATGCGTTTCTATGGCAACTGGAATTTGGATGAATCGGCGCTCTCAAAGCCTGACCTCATTGCAGCACTCTCGCGCGAAGCTGTCCCTATGGGCGGTGTGTTACGGGAGCAACCCACCCTGACAGAACAAGGCAATACCTCGCCCACTTTTTTTGTCTGGGCAGTGGGAGATCCTCTCGATGCCCCTCTCCAGCGTCTGCAGATGGTGAAGGGCTGGATCGACGACAACGGTGAAACCCATGAGCAAGTGACCGATATCGCCTGCTCAGACGGCGCGCAGGTAGACACCCGAACCGGACGTTGCCCCGATAACGGTGCCAGCGTCGATCTCAATACCTGTCGCTTCAGCGAAGGGTCTGGTGCCCGCGAACTCAAAACAATATGGCGAGACCCTGACTTCCAGCCCAATCAATCAGCTTTTTATTACGTGCGGGCGCTCATGAATCCGACCTGCCGCTGGTCCACTTACGATGCCATCCGTCTCGGCCGCGCCCCTGATCCTCGCGTCCCGGCCACCATTCGCGAGCGCGCATGGACCAGCCCTATCTGGATCGAGGGCGGCGCTGACCAATGATGCCTTTAAACACAGTGCCCGGTAGAGCCGGCTTCAACTGGAAGCATCCCAGCAGCAAATGGCGCATGAGAATCGCTCTCGTATTCGTCGCGATTACTGCCTGCTCGGACGACAACGCGCAGCCTGAAAAACGCGAGGCAGCACAAAAATATTACCGGTCCACCATTACCGTCATGCCCGGTGACAACGAAATCGTGTCTTTCCCTGCTCTAAGCCCGACGGTATCGCAGCGCCCACCGCCAAACCCAGAGCGCAATGCCTATTTTGGCGATCTGCACGTGCATACAACGCTCTCCTTTGATGCCTCCGCTTTCGGCACCACGGCGACACCTCATGATGCCTATCGCTATGCGCAAGGCGAGGCTATTCGCCATCCCAGCGGGTTTGAGGTGCAGCTGGCTCAACCCCTTGATTTTTATGCTGTGACCGACCACGCCGTTCTTTTAGGCGTTATCAACGAAGCCGCCGATACCAGCACCGCTTTTTCTCGGCACCCACTGTCCGAGGCATATCACGGCATCAACGACTCGCTGGATGGCGGCGTTCTGGATCTGGCAAAGCGGAGCCGCGCCTTCTACAACTTTGTGAGCGATGTCGTCGCAAGCCTGCTCGATGGCAGTATCACGAGCCAAGAGCTCAAGGCTATCAGCCGTTCGGCTTGGGCCGACACGGTGAAAGCCGCCAATGAGGCATACAGACCTGGCCACTTCACCACCTTTGCTGGCTACGAATTCACGCCTTCAACCCAGGAACGCGAGGCATTACACCGCAACGTGATTTTTCGTGGCGGTGAGCGATTACCAGCTGTTCCGTTCTCGCGCTTTAACAGCGTTGACCCCGAGGGGTTATGGAGCTGGATGGACGAACTCCGCGAGCAAGGGATCGAGAGCTTGGCGATCCCTCACAACAGTAACGGCTCGAACGGCGCCATGTTCGCGGTCACAGACTATCAGGGTAACCCCATTGATACCGAGTACGTTGCGCAGCGAGCACGCAATGAGCCACTAGTGGAGATCACGCAAATCAAGGGCACCTCGGATACTCACCCCCTACTCTCGCCCACCGACGAATGGGCCGACTTCGAGATTTTCCCACTGCGCACAGGTACTCGCATACCCAGCAATCCAGAGGGTAGCTATGTACGCCATGCTTTGCAGCGAGGTTTAGTAATGAAAGCCAACGGTATTGGTAATCCGTTCCAATTTGGCTTGGTGGGATCAAGTGATACACACATCGCCGCGGCTTCGATAGACGAGAGCAGCTACTTTGGCAAGGTAGGCCTTTTCGACAGCACACCCGAAAAGCGGGGCTCCACCCCCGCACGCTTCTTCTATGGCGCCCTTCTCAAAGTGGCTGCGCCCGAGATGGTGGAGCAAGTCGACGACAAAGACTATCTGGACTTTAGCGGCTACAAATATTGGGGAGCCTCGGGCATTGCCGGGGTCTGGGCAGAGGAGAACACGCGAGAATCGATCTATGATGCTTTGCGTCGAAAAGAAACCTTCGCCACTAGCGGCCCGCGGATGAAGGTGCGCTTCTTTGCCGGCTATGACTTTAACGAGCAGGCCCTTGACCAACCGGGTGCTGTCGCGGATGCCTATCGCTTAGGCGTGCCGATGGGTGGCCAACTCGCGGCCAATGCCGATAAATCGCCGCGATTCCTCGTCTGGGCCGCAGCCGATCCCAATACCGCCAACCTGCAGCGTATTCAAATTATCAAAGGCTGGCAGCAAGGCGGCGAACACAGAGAGCAGGTTTATGACGTGGCCTGTTCCGACGGTTTGAAGGTCGACACGCAAAGCCATCGCTGCCCTGACAACGGTGCTCGAGTAAACCTCTCTGACTGCTCGATTACTCCCGATAGTGGCGCAACCGAACTCAAAACGGTGTGGCAAGATCCCGATTTCGAGGCTGGACAGGCGGCGTTCTATTACGTGCGCGTACTGGAGAACCCCGTATGCAGGTGGTCTACCTGGGACGCCATCAGGTCAGGAGAACCGGTACGCTCCGATTTGCACTCCACCATTCAGGAGAGAGCTTGGTCGTCACCTATCTGGTACGGTCGCTCAGATAACAGCAGTCGTTTTGAAGAGTAATCAAGATATGGAGAGTTCGGCAGAAGCCGTTGACGTGCTCATTATTGGCGCAGGTCTGTCAGGCATTGGCGGAGCCTGTCAGTTACGCAGTAAATGCCCTGATCAAAGCTTCGTTATCTTGGAAGCGCGCGAGGCCAGCGGCGGTACGTGGGATCTTTTCAGGTACCCCGGTATCCGCTCCGACAGCGATATGTACACCATGAGTTATGGATTCAAGCCTTGGCGAGATTCGGCTGCGATCGCCGATGGCGACAAAATCCTTAGCTATATTCGTGAAGCGGCTGCGGAATACGACGTGGAGCGCCACATCCGCTATCAGCATCGTGCCATTGCTGCTCAGTGGTCGTCTTCCGAAAAGCGCTGGCGTGTCACCGCAGAGCGAGGCGACACCGGTGAACAGGTCACCATCAGCTGCAGGTTCATTTTCAGCTGCAGCGGCTACTACGACTATGAATCAGGTTATGTCCCAGAGTTCACAGGCGTTGAAGATTTTCAGGGGCAGGTATTTCATGCCCAGCACTGGCCTGAAGCACTCGACTACACGGGGAAGCGGGTCGTGGTGATTGGTAGCGGCGCTACCGCCGTCACGCTGGTACCGACCATGTCGCATCAAACGAGTCGTCTGGTCATGCTGCAGCGCTCGCCGACCTACATTGCCAACGTTCCGCAGGAAGATCCCACTGCGCGAGCGCTCAGAAAATTCCTGCCCGCGACCTGGGTATTTCGCCTTACGCGATGGAAAAAGGTGTTATTCCAGATTTACCTGTACCGCCTCTCGCGCCGGCGACCCAAAGACCTGCGTCGTTTTCTGCTGGGGCAGGTACGACAAGAGCTGGGCCCCGATTACGACGTCGCCAAGCACTTCACGCCACGCTACGACCCCTGGGATCAGCGACTGTGTGCCGTGCCCAACGGAGATATGTTCGCCGCCATTCGCGAGGGGCGTGCTGAGGTGGTCACCGATCACATTGCTCACTTCACTGCTACAGGCATCCAGCTTCAGTCAGGCGAACACCTCGAAGCCGATATTGTGGTTATGGCAACGGGTCTTAACCTCAAGTTCGCCGGCGGGATCGAGTACCAAATCGCCGGGCGCCCGATCGATTTTACCGAGCACTACATATACCGGGGCATGATGTTTTCTGATTTACCCAACATGGCCTTTACGGTGGGCTACACCAACTCGTCCTGGACACTCAAGGTCGACCTGACTGCAAACTACGTCTGTCGGCTGCTTAATCACATGAAAAAGCATGGGTATGCCATAGTGATGCCGCGCCTCAAAGGGACGGTAGAGCAGGAACCCTTTCTTGATTTTGATGCGGGATACGTACTGCGCTCTCGCAGCCAGTTCCCCAAACAGGGCAACCGATTACCCTGGAAGAATTACCAGAACTACATCAGAGACTTCATCAGCCTGCGCCTAGGAAAACTTCGCGACAAAGAGCTGGAGTTCCAGTAATGGCGCTGTCACTGCTGACTTTTCTTGTGGTTCTACACGGCTATCGAGAATATTGTGCCCGGCGTACTCTGCCGCAAATTCATCATGCCGACTTTGAAGCCGAGGTGATGCATGTGGGGTCTACATATATTGCGCGCAGGCCTTCGCGCAACGGTAGCGACCAAACCATCGTCTGCTTTCCGGGCTTTCTCGAGGACATGCGCTACTTTCAGGATCTGTATCACGACAGCGACGCTGAACTCATTCTGGTCAACAACGCCAACTACCATTTCCCCTTCGCCGCGCCAGGTAACGCCATCAACCCAATTCACCTCGACTGGGCGGAGAATCCATTTTCGGTTGGTTCGATCGAGCACGATGCTTTTTATTTGGGTTTGATTTTGCAAAAACTAGCCACTGGGCGGAACATTATTGTGCATGGGCACTCCCGTGGCGGCGCCGTGATCCTCGACACGGGCCGGCAATACCCCGAGCTTGCTCATTCATCGCACCGGTCCGTTGCAGCGATTCTGGAAGCACCGGTGCTACCCCAGGCAAGAACGGCAGGCAACGCATCAAAGCCCCTACAACACCGACTCTACTGTTACCTGATGCCCATTGCGTTCGCCCGCTGGCGTCACATCAGCACAGATCGGATACTAAAATTGCCAATGATGGCCCCGACGACGCCACGTAAAACAGAGCTTTGTCGCTCCATTTTCAGTGTTTCCAAGGACTACCAGACGTGCGTAAGACAGGTGCAATCGATCGTTAGATGGCAGCGTCAAACCTCCGTCGACGTGTTTCGACACTTCCCTAAGATCACCGTTGTTATAGGTGAGAAAGACGGCACGCTGGACAGAGAGAGCATGAAAATAAGCGCCGAATCAGGCCGTACAAACAGCGCCGGTGTTTCTATCTTGGAGACAACAGGCACCAACCACCTTATTAGTCTCGAGCGACCCGAGATCCTGCGCGCGTTGGTGCAATAGAGAAGCCAAATAAGAAAAGTCGCGAGGGTGACAACCCCGCCGAAGAGGACACTCCATCATGAAAAAAATGTTGCTTCTTGTACCTGCTCTAGCGCTGGTCCTCGTCGTGGGGCGAGTGGCGCTGGAAATTCCTGCGGTGCAGGATGCACTGTTGGCCCGAGGGGCTGCTGGCATGGCCCTGCAAGGAGACCGAACACAGGCGGCGAACGACAGCCTTCGCGTGTATGTGTGTGGCAGCGCCTCGCCACTGGGCATGGACCAAGCCCAGGCCTGTATAGCCGTGGTCACTCCCGATCACTTTTACCTGATCGACTCAGGCGCGGGCTCAACCCAAAATATCAACAGGCTGCGCTTGCCAACAGGGCGCCTGCAGGGGCTATTACTCACGCATTTTCACTCCGACCACATCGCAGAAATCTATGAGGTGAATCTTGGGTCATGGGTCAATGCCCGCCCCGCCCCACTCACCGTTTACGGACCCTGGGGCGTGCAGGAGGTCGTCAAGGCCATCAATGAAGGGTATCGGATGGACCGCCTCTACCGTATCGCTCACCATGGCGAGGCGCTTCTCGCTCCCGAACTCGGCGTGTTGGCCGCTCAGCCCATCTTGGTAGGAGAAGTGCTGCGGGATGGCGACCTCAAGATCACTGCCTACATGGCTGAGCACCCACCTATCCATCCCGCAGTGGGCTATCGCATTGATTACCGAGGCCGAAGCGTGGTGGTATCGGGTGATAGCAACGTTAGCGCCAATACAGTCGAGATCGCCGACGGTGCAGACCTGCTGCTCCACGATGCCCTCTCTCTACCCATGGTCACTGCCTTGGCCAGCTCACTTGAGGCAAACGGGCGCTCCAGGCAATCCAAAATTGTGACGGATGTGATCGATTACCATGCATCGACGGCATCACTGATTGAGCTGAGCGCGCAATCAGATGTTGGCATGGTGGCCTACTATCATCTGGCGCCCGTACCGCCCAACAGTATCGCCGAGAGCATCTTTATGCGGGACGCGCCCGATAATTTCGTACTTACAAGCGACTTAATGTGGTTTGAGCTACCCATTGGCAGCGACCAAATAATTGTTAATCAGCCGTAACGACTGCTCCGTCTTTATCAATCGCCCAAGATCCGGTTGAGCGACCCACTGACGCGCGAGATGTCAGCACTCTCACAAAAGGTTTGGTCTGCTCGTTGGCATCAAAGTACTCGACGTAGGCCATAATCAGCGCACCTAGGTTGGACTCCTCAAAGATGATCTGCTCTGCGTAGCCCACCGCATAGTCGCCGGGCCGGGACATAACGGCCCCGGCATAGAAGGCCTTGAGATCTTCCAGAGCGAACTTCAATTCCGTGAGATCCGGCGGTGCCTCTGCCGGGTGATCTGGCCAGCGTGTCACAAAAGGAATGAGTTCACTCAATTCCCTGCCACTCGCACCAACTGTTGTCCGCCCGCGGCGTTGCAGTCCCAGCTCATACCATGGTCCGAGGGACGCAACTTCCGCCGCGATGCGGCTCTGCCAGGTATCCATGTCCTGATTTCGTTTAAAACTGACCGGGCAGGGAGGCGGGAGCGCGTCGCTATCGGGCAGTTCGACGGGGTAATCGTGCAGCACCTGCCCCGAGTCCGCATTCAGCAAAGCCAGAGCACTCGTGATGACATCGCGCTGAAAACCTCCATCATTAGGCCGGCCCAACGGTCGGCCCAATGGGAAGCCCACCCAGGAGATTCGCAGTGGTTGCATGGCCTGCGCGATTTCCCGAAACAGCGCAATACCCGCGGTCTGTATCCCCTCGGACTCGAGGTAATGGCAAATACCACAGACCGTTCGAGAGCAGTTCGGGCACACTGGCCTCAGCATCACCGAGACCACCAATCGGTTTGCCATCTACAACGATGTTAGAGATCGGTGTCACATAGCGGTTATCGATCTTGGCTTTCTGCCCTGCGCTCAACCGCCCTAGCGGCATTTCCTCGAGCGGACCAAAACGCTGACTGAAATCCTGCAGATCATCTTTGGTCAATGACTGCGCACGGAAACGGAGTACACCGTATTCGAGCCAAGCGCCATAAATATCCTCAAACGATGCATCAGACAGAGACCCCAGCCTGACACCACTGATATCAGCGCCAAATGTCCCTGCAATTGGTATTGCCTGCATCGATTATTCGCCCCCCCCCAGTGTTGCACCGAGAGCGTGATCGTTCGCCCGATAAAACGATAATCCTGATCCGCCGAAATCAGCCAAGCCCGGTCATTGGTCTAGCAAAGCGCGATATGTGCGATGAGACCGTTTTAACACCTTCAAAACGCCTGCTCAGGGAGCGACATCAGATTTTCCGCACCAGAGAGAATGGCGGCTTCGCAGGCATGGGTACGGGGCAATATCCGCTGGTAATAAAATCGCGCCGTCGCGATTTTGGCTTCGTAGAATTCCTGCTCCGAAGAGCCCATATCCAGCGCCGCGCGCGCAGTGACCGCAGCTTTGGCCCAGAAGTAAGCGAGACAGGCATAGCCTGAGAACATGAGGTAATCCACAGAGGCGGCACCGGCCTCGTCCGCGTTTTCGATTGCCTTGGTACCGACGCCGATAGTGAGATCTCCCCACTTTTTGTTAAGAGCGTCCAAAGGCGCGATAAACTCCTGTACTGCTTCTGTCTCAGCGTGCGCCTTACAAAATCGATGCACCTCTTTCGTAAAGTTTTGGAGAAGCGCGCCACCGGAGCCCAGTACCTTTCGGCCGATGAAGTCGAGGGCCTGAATACCAGTGGTGCCCTCATAAATCGTGGCGATACGAGCGTCTCTGACGTTTTGCTCAACACCCCACTCGCGAATGTAACCATGGCCACCAAAGCACTGAAGCGCCAAGTTTGCGGCTTCAAAACCTGTCTCGGTCAAAAATGCTTTGGCAATCGGCGTCATGAAAGAGAGCATATCCTCGGCAGCTTTTTTCTCGTCTTCATCAGCGCTGTGATCAATCATGTCCACAAAGCGGCCAATGTAGGCGATCATCATTCTGCCACCCTCTGACAGCGCCTTTTGAGTAAGCAACATGCGGCGCACATCCGGATGCACAATAATGGGGTCGGCAGCTCCGTCAGGATTTTTGGGACCAGTAACCGAACGCATTTGCAGCCGCTCTTTGGCGTAAGCCAATGATTTTTGGTAGCCGAGCTCCATATGCGCGATACCTTGCAGGGCGGTACCAATTCTCGCAGTGTTCATGAAGGTGAACATTGCCTGCAGACCCTGATTCGGCTTGCCCAGCAAGTAGCCTTTGGCACCCTCAAAATTCATTAAACAAGTAGCATTACCATGGATGCCCATTTTGTCCTCGATGGCACCACAGAAAACCCGATTGCGACTGCCCAAAGCGCCATCCTCGTAAACCTCAAACTTGGGAATCACAAATAGCGAGATGCCCTTGACGCCCATCGGCGCATCGGGCAATCGCGCCAACACGATGTGAACAATGTTTTCTGTCAGGTCGTGCTCACCGGAGGAAATAAATATTTTGGTGCCGGTAATGGCGTAACTGCCGTCGGCAGTGGGTTCCGCTTTGGTCCGCAGTAGACCGAGATCAGTGCCGCAGTGCTCCTCGGTCAGGCACATGGTGCCAGTCCAGACCCCTGTCACTAACTTGGGGAGAAACAGCAATTTTTGCTGCTCTGTGCCGTGCAGTCGGATCGTGTTCACCGCACCATGAGACAGGCCGGGATACATACCCCATGCCCAGTTCGCCGTGCCGCGCATCTCGGCAAGCATAATCGACAGTGATTCGGGCAAACCTTGGCCCCCATAACCGGGATCATTCGCCACAGCCGGCCAGCCGCCTTCAACATACTGTTGATAGGCCTCCCTGAAACCGGAGGGTGTGGTCACGACGCCATCTTGTAGAGCGCACCCCTCCCGATCGCCGATGGCGTTCAATGGAGAGAGGACGTTGTGACAGAACTTATCGAACTCAGTGAGGATGGTGTTAATCAGCTCAGCGTTAACCTCTTCGCTACCAAGCGTTGCTTGATAGTGCGCCTGATAATCAAATACTTCGAATAGGCCGAACTGCATATCCCTGAGGGGGGCTCGGTATTGGGTCATGTCTTGATCCTCATGTGTCGTGCGAAAACCCCCACTTACAGAACAAATCGGACTATCAGCCAACAATGGCTAAATGCCCCCACCAGCACAAAGCAATGCCAGATCGCATGGTTAAAGGGGATTTTTTGAACCAGATAAAAACCCGCACCAACGGTGTAAGCGACACCCCCCGCCAATAGCAGCGCAAAGCCGCTGGGAGACAGAGCCAGGTAGAGGGGATAACTGACTAGAAGTAAAAGCGCGCCCATTAACACGTAGGTTGCGGTCGATAGGACTTTAAAACGGGCCGCAAACAATAACTTAAAACCAATACCCACTGCCGCTATCGACCACATAACGATTAATAGGATGCTTGCCGCCGAATTTTGTACGGCGATGGTCAGTAACGGCGTGGCGGTACCTGCGATCAGCAGATAGATAGCACAGTGATCACAACGCTTGAGAATTTGCTTGACCCTGATCTGTGACACCGCGTGATACAGCGTGGACGCCAAAAACATGAGCACGAGACTGATGCTATAAGTCAGAACACCCGCGGTCTGACGCACAGTAAGTTGCAGAGGTAGCACATGCAGGATGTGCGTGAGCGCGGACACGCCCAAAAGTAAACCAGCGCCGTGCGTCAGCGCGTTGGCGGCCTCTTCTGCGGGCGAATAGGGCGCCGCTAGCGACATCAACGCTTAATCCTCCCGAGACACCGAATACCCAATCGCCGGTGCCAATCTCCGTCCTGTTGCAGCACTTTAAAAAACTTGATGGCGCCAATAGCGTGGCTTCAGTTTGGAAGATAAGCCTCAAGCAATCCGAGATAGGAAACATATTCGGCCACTTTGCGCCATCCGCACCGTAGCCGTGGGCAACTCAGACATTCGCGCTGGACGGGTGCCTTTTTCGATACTCGCTTGGAGTCAGCCCGTGCCAACGCGCGAACGCTCTGCGAAAGCTCACTGTCTCGGCGTAATCCAGAAAGTACGCGATGTCGGAGATCGTCAACTGGGTTTTGGTCAAATAATCTCTGGCGAGCAAATCTCTGATTTCATCGAGAATCGCTCTAAAACTGGTGGATTCGTTATCCAGTCTCCGCCTCAGGGTACGCTCGCTGATATGCAGACGCGCGGCTACCTGTGCAATATCGAGGAAATCGCCCGCCGATTGAATCAGCAGCTGCCGCACAGCAGCAGTCATTTTATCAACAGCCTCAAGGCCTTGAAGCATTGCTTCACACTGCTGCTGAAAGACAATGTGTTCCGTGCGATTTGCCGATCGCACAGGTATACCTAAAGTTTCAGCAGGAATGACTAATTCGTTGCGCTCAGCGCCGAAACTAACCGGCGTATGAAACGCCTCCCGGTAGCACAGTGAGTGTGGTGGCTTGGGGAAATTCAGATACAACTTCACGCCACCTGCCCGCTCTATCGAGCGCCCATACAGCGATCTTGAAATCGATATGAGGTTCGAAAAAGCCAATTCAGCTAAAAGCTGCCGCTGCCTAACTGTGCCTATCGATATATCGGGTCGTATCAATAACGCACCCTCGCATTCAACTGCGCTCCAGGCGGGCCGAAACAAGACCTGCCCATAGCGCAGGAGCAGTTCAATAGACTGGCGTACATTGGCGCAACTCATCAACGCAAAACCAAAGCTGCCGAATGCAGTGACTCCTAGCTGTTGGCCCAAACGGATCATGATGCAGGGATCCTTGGAAAGATCGACAGCAGCCTCGAGTAGCTTCAGTCCGTCGCCACCCTCTGCAGCGAGGGGATCGGTGATACCCCGAACTGCGAGTTCATCAAGCAATTGCTGTGAACTGACCCCCGCCTCCCGGAGCCGCTCAGAAAGCTGATTGAAAAAGGCATACTGAACCTGACTGGGGTTCATCGAGCTTTGCGCGCCATCGACGCTGACAACGCACTTGAAAAAATCAGGAAGACGGTAAGGTTCATAATAAGAATGACCGAATATGTATCCATTCAATATTCAAGTGGGAACATAATACAAGAAGATGCCGTTGCGAAGTGGCATAAATAACTTGAGAGAGCGTGATCTACGATGAAGTTTCTTAAAGCGCTCAAGCTGGCAGCCAACCCGAAGCTTTTGTTAAAAATCATTCGCTCGCAGGAGCAGGACAAGGCAAATGGTTTTGTAAAGAGCTACAAAGGACTGATGTCACGAGGCAAACCGACCGCTGATTTTACAGATGCTGAGATGCTTTGGCTGGCCTGGGAAACAACCTCGGAGGCTGTTGCAACGCTCCTGCCGCCTCCACTCAAACCTGCGGCAAAACCCGTGGCAGTGGCGTTTATCGCCGACTACCCCTCGACGAATTTTAGCGTTCCTTACAAAGAGTCAGCTCTGCTGATCCGAGCAAGCTACAAGGGATCTGAGGGTTACTACTGTTTGTCCATGCCGGTCACTAATGACATGGCGATGGCGGGCGGTCGAGAGGGCTGGGGCTACCCGAAAAAAATGGCCAACATCGCACTTTCTCGTCACAGTGATTCGGTAGAGGGTTACACGGAACGCCACGGAATAAAATTTATGCAAGTCAAAGCGAAGCTGACAAACAAAGTTAATAATGAAAACGCAGCGCTAGACGAGTTGCTTGCCTTGGGCGTTAATCCAGACGGCGAATTTTCAGACAGAAGCTTTCTTTTCAAACACTCTCCGTCGCCAGTAGCAGATGGCATTTTTGACTCCCCACCGCTACTGATTGAAGGTTTCACGCGCATGAGACCGAAAACATTCGTATGGGCAGAGACAGAAATTGAGATCACGCCATCGAAATATGACCCCTGGGGTGAAGTTCCTATAGAGCGCTTGTTAGGTGGTTTCTACTGCGTGGGTGACAACTCGATGCTACATGGACGAGTGCTACAGAAAGTCAATGCCCTTGAATTCCTGCCCTATGCTTTTCTGAAATGGGAGTTCGACCAACACAGACCTAAAACCAAGGGACGCACTGCATAATTTAATGACTGTAAGTTTAGTAACGCCACATTAGCACCAAGGCGAAAAAGATCGGTGCAAAAATAGCTGGCAATAAAATGTTCAATGGCAGGAGCGCCAAGAGTGACCACATGATCAAACTCAACAAGAAGGCCGTTATCAGCCTACTCGCCATAGCGGGTACTGTTCTTACTTGGACGCTACTGAATAGCCCAACGACGCATGATCCACGGGAGTTTGGACCGCCCGCAAAAACACAGTGGAAACCGGTTGGACCGCGTTCCGCTGGGAAATATGACTACGATGTCATTCCCGAGCCCACTGCCTGGCACGCGATTCACGTTGATGTTGCCAACGCCGACAGTGTCTGGGGTGTGGCTGCCCCGATGTTCGAGCTCGACTGGGTAGCAGAGCCGGATTACTTTATAGGCAGTGGTCCACTGCTGGACAATCAGGGCAACCTCTACTTCAGTTCTAATTTTTATCACGGTGAGCGAGTGGATTTGGTGTCAATTGATGCCAAGACTGGCAAAAGGCGCTGGGCAGTTCCCGAGACAGGCGCTATGTCGGCAGGTGGCCCAATCATATTGAACGACCCACAAAACCCGGGATCACAAATTATCTACCTCGCAGGCCCTGAGCGCGTCATGGCTATTCACCAAAATGGTACGACCCTCTGGGACAAGGCCACTGGTATGAAAATTTCAGACGCCGTGGACACGGACGCAGTCAGATTCCAAAACTTTAATTACCATCCTGCAACAGATTCGCTGATTACCGTTACCAAGGCGGGAGGGCTATTTGCCTACAGCCGCGAAACGGGTGAGCTAGTGGGGCCGGTTGGACAGCTACCTGGGGCGCCTGCCATAAGCGGGAGGGGCACCAAGATACCGGGCTTTATTGCTAATAAAGTCGATCCTTTGCTGGATGACGCCTTTGGAAAAACCGCCGACGGTTTAAGTATATTTTCCTCTGCAGTGAACTATCTCTATGGCGGTGGCGGTGTCGTCACCAACTATTTCAGCATCGACCCCGACACCAGCCGCATCTACATCGCAGCCACAGCACCCGATGAAGAAGATGGCAATGTAGACGGTCGATCGGAAATCGGCGCGATTTACACGCTTAACCTCGAGGCTGACGGAAACGGCGGCCTCGAGTTTAAGCTGCTTGATCGCATGACGTTTCAGGGCGGCACTGGCTCTACACCAGCACTCAGTGCGGATGGCAGCCGAGTCTATGTTTCTGATAACGATGGCCATGTTATTGCGCTCGACAGCGAATTAACTGAAATTTGGCGTGTGGATGTCGATGAACCCCTGGTGGGCTCAATTACTGTCGCGCCAGACAACAACGAGATTTACGCGGTTACCGCGAATGACGTATTTCAGCTGATTGATCACGGCGATCACGGCACCGTGAGCTGGACCGGTGAGCTGAATGGCTTTGACGGTTACGCCAACGTCGACGTGCAATCCAATGGTTTAACAGCAACGGTCACCGCAAACGGCGTGGTGGTAATGATCGGTGGCGGTAAAGAAATCATCGGCAAAACCATCATGCTGCACGTGGGCATGGGTCTGTTGGACCGGCAAACGGGCAAGTTACGCTACTTTGCCGAAGGCAGGGAAGATTCGCTGGCAATGAGCGTCGTTGCCGCCGACGGCAGTATTTATGTGGGCCACTCGCCCCTCAGGCGCGCCGTGGGCAAAGCCCTATTCCCTGAGTTAACGGCGGACGTCACCGGCGGTGTTGCCCGTTTTAAGCCCATTCGACTCGATCTGCTCGCGCGTGATGCGATCTGCGCCGCGGGAGCCCGAGCGGCCAACACCAATACTCTGGATCAGACTACCCAGTTCGCCGCTATCAGCAGCGATAAGCGCCAGATACAGTTCCTGATGACTCAAGCTGAGAGGGCTATCGAAACAGCGGTTAGCGACGGCGACCTGACGCCAGACGACGCCAACTCGTTGCGAGAGTTACAGGCGCAAAGCATCGCCAGCCTAGCTGCGGGTGACCTCAAGAAGACAGCGACGACGCTTGGTTCAGCATGCGAGATGTTTCGCTGACTTTCGGGCGTCGCACACCCCTCGGTCGCGACGTTCATAAGTATGGCCACAAGTGAGGAATGCCAGACGATGCATGTTCATCGGCAGGCAGGCCTCGAGCATCAATTATTAGTGGAGTGTTGAAGCAAGGCACCATCGCTTAATGCGCTTATATCATTCGACAGCCCAATACACTATAGGACCTGCGCTTTGACGGACCGGATCCAGACAGAAAAAGAGGGCCGCGGAGTGGCGCCACTTACTGGCCACCAGAAAACCCTATTGTTGCTAGTGCTGGCCTATACCCTCTCGATGTGTGATCGAATGATCCTGTCGATTCTGTTCCCACAGATCAAAGCCGAATTTGGCATCACCGACACGCAACTCGGCCTGCTTGGTGGGCTCTCCTTCGCCCTTTGCTACGCCACCATGGGACTACCCATTGCGAAGCTGTCAGATCAGTACAACCGCAAATGGATCATTATCATCAGCCTAACCGTATTCTCCTTGATGACAGCTCTAAGCGGGTTTGCAGCGGGTTTTATTAGCCTGCTTATTTTTCGGATAGGTGTAGGTATTGGCGAAGCGGGCGTAAACCCGGCAAGTCATTCCATAATCGCTGACTATTTTCCGCCGGAGCGTCGCGCATTTGCCATGGCCACGCTGATGCTGGGCGCCAGTCTGGGCATGATGCTCGGATTCATGGGAGGTGGTGCAATCGCCGACGCCTATGGATGGCGCGTTGCGATGATCTCCGTGGGGCTTCCCGGATTGCTACTCGCGGCGATCATGAGTGCCGCTTTGCGAGAACCGCAGAGAGGTCGCCACGAAGAGGCGCAACCTCCCCCACCCCCGCCAATTGCTCACACCGCGGCCACAATGTGGGCGAATAGAGCGATGCGCCACCTGCTTGCCGGATCCGTGATTGCCGGCCTAGTGGGCTACGGGCTGACCCAGTGGCTCCCGACTTTTTTCATGCGTACTTATGATCTAACCCAAACCCAAACGGGCCTGCTGATGGCCGGTGTATTTGGTATCTCGGGTGCGATAGGTGCGCTGGCGGCAGGTAAATGGTTTGATCGGCTCTCTACCCGCGGCTTCCAATATGGCATGTGGATGCTTGCTGCTGTTCCGTTTGTCACTCTGCCGCTATTTATTTTGGGGCTACTAGCCGGGGATCTCTCGACTGCGATCGCGCTTTTTATCATTCCAGGATTCGCCGCCAATTACGCGATTGGCCCAACGATTGCGATGATCCAGACGCTCTCGCCGCCCCACATGCGCGCAGTGTCTGCCGCCATCAAGATGTTGCTGCTTAATCTTATTGGAATGGGGTTAGGCCCACTGTTGGTGGGTGTTATCAGTGACCTGCTGGCACCGACACACCCCGAGAATACCCTCGGCGTGGCGCTTTCATATTTCACCGTCGTGGGTCTGTGGGGATCGGTCCACTTTTGGTTGTGTGGCCGCGAGCTAGTGCGAGCAAATCAGATTTGATCTGCGTTACAAAGCCATGACAGTGCACGAGAGCTCAGTGCCTCATTACCTTCTGTACGGATC
>ERZ1046568.701-NODE-701-length-26610-cov-5.326982_pt1 | contig 26610 bp, 20 predicted proteins | sample MGYA00383092_ERZ1046568 | MGnify/ENA primary metagenome ERZ1046568 (study PRJEB29581, sample SAMEA5548362) | metagenome | biome: marine; feature: coastal; material: water | depth 1 m | study: Short-term variability in the microbial, nano- and picoplankton dynamics... | reverse complement strand
CTTTGTGGTACATCACATTAGAGCGATATCCCATCAAGTCTTCTTTTGGTGAATGCCAAGTTGTACCTCCATCATTTGAAATTCTGCAAGTTCCAATTCTCTCGTTGGGTTTTGTATAATCCCCACCTACTGCGATAAAAGTTTTATTATCGGGAAGAATGACGAAAGAATAAGCACCGCAGCTTTCGCATGGGTTGAACCCAAGATCAAAATCATTCCATGTTTTTCCAGCATCTTGCGAAAAATACATGCGCGAATCCATGCCGCCTGAAACAAAATACCAATCATTTTTATAGGTCATCTGAACATTTGTTCCACTCGCTGCAAAGCCGGCCTCACTTTGAATAGATTGAGGCAGGCTATCGGGTTGAGTCCAAGATTCACCATTGTCATTACTATAGAAAAGCATAAAGCGATCACCCCTTGGGTCGCCCATCATGAACAGAGAGTTTTTAACCAAAGAAATCCCATCTAAAAAAAGGCCTTGATATTTATTAATCACATATTCTTCAGTTTTTCGATTGATAGTAATAGTGGAACTAGAGTCACCACTTGCCAATAAAACAATGTATTTTTTACTAACCTCAATATCGCGTAATTCGACATTTCTGCTGTAATCTCTGTCCTCAACTGTTTCTGTTTTGCGATCTATAATGTAGAGTTTACCATCTGATGCAGCAATGAATATTTTTTTCTTATCCGCAGTTAAACCTCTCGCATGAAGCCTTGGGTTTTTGCCATATTGTATCGAAAACAGTAGCTTATTCTCAGTTTGACCGAAGGTGTCAATTGTGAGAAAGAACAGAATACTAAGAACGATACCGTTGAGTAAATTTTTCATATTGTTGTTTTCTTAATTCCTCAAGGTTTTCTGGAATTTCTCTTTTCCAACGTTTGTGCGACCAAATCCAATATTGCGGATCTTTGTAAATGTCGTTTTCAAGACTTTTTACATGGGCATCCGTTATTTCACCGTACTTCATTTCAGATGGTAAATTACAAATTGGCTCAAAGGTTACATTGTAATATCCACGTTTCACCTTCGTCGTGTGCAAAAACACCACAGCGTAATTGTATTCATGGGCAATATTTTCAGTACCAAATGCTACTGCAGTATCCTGATTGAGAAACTTGGTCCAATACGATTTCATCGAATCTCCAGGACTTTGGTCTGCTAAAACAAGCAATGAAATTGGATTACCATTTTCTTGACGAAGCGTTTCTTTGAAGTTTTTCGCATGAACTATTTTCATTCCAAAACGAGAGCGTCGAAGGTTAATCCTTTTGTCCCAAAAGGTGTTGGTCATGGGCATTCCGATACCAACAGCTTGATGAGCGAATAGAAAGTTCTGGGCACAAATAACCCATTCCCAGTTGTTGTAGTGTCCACCAACGAAAATCACATTCTTGCCTTGAATATACAATTGATCAATTTCATCCCGATTTTGAACATGAATCCGTTTTTTCAATTGCATTTTTGAAATGGTAAGATTTTTAACACCTTCGGCTAACAAATCAGTGAAATGTCTGTAAAATTTCCGTTCAATTTTTCTCCGTTCTTTGTCTGTTTTATCTGGAAATGAATTTGCAATATTATTTCGTACAACACCTCGTCGATAAGAAATTATAGAAATGAGTAGTAAATAAAAGATGTCGGTAAACAAATAAAGAACCCAGAGCGGAAGTAGCGATATTGGAATAACAAGAAGGTAATACGCTAATTTCGAGAGCATAAAGAGTTATTTGTATTTATCTCCCCAGCGCTCTTGAATGTATTTTTCAATTTCGATTTCTCGGCTGTTACTACCCGCTTTAAAAAATTGCGAATTCTCCAGTCCATCGGGCATGAATTCTTGTTGAACAAAATTGCCTGGAAAGTTGTGCGAATATAAATAATCTTTACCATAACCGAGCTCTTTCATGAGTTTGGTTGGTGCATTTCTAAGCGGGAGAGGTACAGGTAAATTTCCCGATTTCCTTACTTCCTCTTGTGCTTTTCCAATGGCCATATAACTGGCATTTCCTTTCGGACTAGTTGCTAAATAAACAACACATTGAGCAAGGATAATACGACTTTCGGGCCAACCGATGGTTGTAACCGCTTGAAAACAATTGTTCGCTAAAATTAAAGCAGTAGGATTCGCAACACCAATATCTTCAGCGGCAAGAATGATTAATCTTCTAGCAATAAACTTAGGGTCTTCGCCGCCTTCAATCATGCGCGCCAACCAGTATATTCCAGCATCGGCGTCGCTACCTCGAATAGATTTGATGAAAGCGGAAACGATATCGTAATGTTGTTCGCCGTCTTTGTCGTAACGAGCTATATTTTGTTGAGCAATATTTGTGACTAATTCGTCTGTGACAATCACTTGGTCTTCCTTTTCTTGAGCGCCAACGACCAATTCGAACACACTCAATAGTTTTCGGGAATCACCACCTGAAATGGCGAACAAGGCATTGGTTTCTTCAAGAACAATGTTCTTGGTTTTTAACCATTCATCTTTTGAAATGGCACGGTTTAAAATTAGCTGTAACTCATCCTTACCATGCGATTCCAAGGTATACAATTGACACCTTGATAAAAGGGCTGAGATTACCTCAAAAGATGGATTTTCAGTCGTGGCACCAATTAAAGTAACGACACCTTTTTCAACCGCACCAAGCAAAGAATCTTGTTGAGATTTCGAAAAACGGTGGATCTCATCAATAAAAAGGATGGTGCCTTCTTGGTTGAACATTCCTCCAGATTCGGCACGTTGAATTACATCTCGTACATCTTTAACTCCGCTTGAAATAGCAGAAAGAGTTGAGAGGGGACGTTTTAATTTGTTTGCAATGATTTGAGCCAGAGTCGTTTTCCCAACTCCTGGGGGGCCCCATAAAATAATCGAAGGTAAAACACCAGCATCTAAGGCACGGCGTAAAGAAGCTCCTTCAGCAAGTAGATGATTTTGACCTATGTATTCCTCCAAGGTAAACGGTCTCATTCTTTCCGCCAAGGGAGTCGAAGGCATTATCATTCAGGCTTTTTGTGTTTCCAACGACGATGCGACCACAACCAATACTCTGGATTTTCAGCGATGATCATTTCCAAATATTTGGTGTGTTGATCTAGAACGCATCCTTCATTCACCTCTTTTGGTTTTTCCGCAATCAGGTAGAAGCTTACTTCATAAAATCCTCTTTTACGCTTGCGAATGCATCTAAACAATTCGACTTGATCCAATTTAGAAGCCAATCTTTCTGTATCTGTCATCCAACCTGTTGGTTGATTTAAGAAGGTATTCCAATATGCTTTTTTAGGAGCATGTGGAGATTGATTGTTCACCATAATGCTAATAGTCGGCACTTTAGGTGATTTTACTAATTTTCTAGGCACCTCTTTCATGCTCATCATATTAATCCCGAAACGTTGCCAAGATTTAAGAATTCATTTTTCCAAGGTTGATAAGCGGCAAAAACTTTATGTTTCATTTGTTGCGCCAATCCAACTGCGTAATATTCCCAGTTATTGTAGTGACCGCAAAGAACCATTACACTGAGGCCTTGTTCAAAATATTTGTTGGGTGCTTCAGGATATATAATCGCACAACGGCGGATAATTTCTTTGTTTGATATCGTGAGTGATTTAACACTTTCTACCAAGAAATCGGCGAAGTGTTTGTAAAACCACTTTTCGATTTTTTTAATTTCTTTTTCAGAAAGCTCTGGAAACGAGTTTTTTAAATTTTGACGAACAATCTTTTTCCGGTAACCAACTACATAATAAGCTAGGATGTTAACAGAGTCGGTAAGCCAAAATAATACCCTGAACGGTAGAGAGGAGATCGGAATTACCAAACCACAATAAAGTATTTTACTGAGCAAATTACCTTTTTTTATTATACGAGCGGCAAAACTACTCTTTTCACGTTTACTTGGTAGCGATATCTCCATAAATTCTTTTTATTTTATTCAGGAACGTGAAAAAATGTTAATTGTTGTTTGGATTGACTGGAAATTTTGAAAACATCTCATATTTCCCTCCCAAAGACTTTAAACTGTCTTCCCAGAGGTTGTCATTTTTGGTATCCATGATCCAAGAATTGTTTTTCGGGCGGCAAACCACCCATGATTTCTCCTTGATTTCATCGTTTAACTGTTGCGCATCCCAGCCGGAATAACCGAGAAAATAACGAACACATTTTTCCGGATGCTCCTCTGCTTTCAATAAACTCTTTAAGATTTCAAAGTCGCCGCCTAAGAATATTCCATTTACTAATTCCGAACTCCCTGGAACTTTATCACCAAAGGAGTGAATGAAATAAAAGTGTGATACTTCAACTGGGCCTCCGATGCTGATTTTCGGATTCGATTCGAGAATGTATTCGGGAAGACCATCAAAATTTTTTTCAAGAAAATTGTTCAGAACGAATCCAAAACTTCCTCTCTCGTTGTGCTCACAAAGGAGAATTACGCTTCGCGTAAAATATTCATTGTCAAGAAAAGGTTCGGAAAGAAGCAATAAGCCTACTTCAGGCAATAATCGTGTATTAAAATTTAAATCAAGCAAATTTAGACTTTTCTATAAATATATTTAAAACATCCTGTGTTAAAGAATAAAAAGCGTGATTCTCCATTTCTTATGAAATAAGCTCGTTAGGGATGCAATAATAATTAGATATTGTACTTTTGACAATAAATAAATATATTCGTATTCAAAACTAACAAAATGATATATTCTCGCACCAACCTGTTATTAATATTCTTTTTAAGTTTTTCATTTTTTTCTTTATGTCAGAGTTCATTCGAGATAAATGAAATACATGAAAAGAAGATTAACCGACTGCTTAAAAAAATGTCAATTGCCGAAAAAGTAGGGCAGACTTGTCAAATTACTCTGGATGCCGTTTTAAAAATAGATTCAACTGGCAAGAGCCTTGAACCAGCTCAAATCGACAAAGTAAAATTGATAGAAGCGATTGATTCTTTTAAAGTTGGATCAATTTTAAACGTTTCATCACATACGCTTACAATTGAGGTATGGAAAAATATTCTCAACGATATTGAAAATATTTGTCAGGAGTTGAAAACGGAGGTTCCAATAATTTATGGAATAGATGCCATACACGGGGCTAACTACACTGTGGGTGCCACTCTTTTTCCTCAAGAAATTGGTTTGGCAGCAACCTGGAATAGAGATTTGGCGAGAAAATTTGCTGAAATAACCGCTTACGAAATGAGGTATACTGGACTGAAATGGAATTTTTCACCTGTTCTTGATTTAGCGCGACAACCTCTTTGGTCTAGATACTTTGAAACTTTAGGTGAAGATCCATTTTTGGCAAGTGAATTAGGGTTAGAATTAATCAACGGATATCAAGGTAAAGGTCCATTAGATGCAAATCATGTAGCGAGTTGTCTGAAGCATTTCGTCGGTTATAGTGGTTCATTTTCAGGAAGAGACAGGACGCCCGCATGGATTCCATCGAAATTTATGAAAGAATTGTACTTGCCTTCATTTCAAAAAGCTATCGAAGGAGGAGCAATGACGGTTATGGTGAATAGTGGTGATGTAAATGGAATTCCTGGACATGCGAATAAATACTTATTGACGGATGTTTTGAAAGATGAGTGGGGTTTTAAAGGATTCGCAGTATCGGATTGGGAAGATTATATCATGCTTGAAACAGTGCACGAGGTGGCTGGAAGTCCGCAGGAAGCTATAGTATTGGCTTTCAATTCAGGTGTAGACATGAGTATGGTACCCACGAATCCACATTACAAGACCTATTGTGAGGACATGATTAAAGCAGTTTGTGAAAAAGAAATTACTTCAGAACGTTTAGACGATGGGGTACGAAGAATATTACGAGTAAAAATGGCTATGGGATTATTTGATGAGCCGGAATCTACACAATATTCGAAATTTGGTTCTGAGGAATTTAAAAAAGCCGCATATACTTCTGCTGCTGAATCAATAACGTTGCTTAAGAACACAGACAACTTTCTACCATTAGATAGGTCTCAAAAAGTGTTGATTGCTGGACCAACTTCGAATGACTTAAATTCCCTAAACGGTGCTTGGACGCATACTTGGCAAGGTGTTGACAGCTCATTGAACACCTCAGGGTGTCTGTCAATCCGACAAGCTTTCGAGAAGAAAGTAGGAAAGGAGAATGTTTTGTTTGCACAAGGCGCTAAATTGTTTTATCAAGACGGTTGGGAGACGTCAAGTCTTGAAGATATAGAAGATTTTAAAATTAAAGCAGAGTCAGTTGATGTTATTGTTTTGTGTTTAGGTGAATTGCCTTCCACTGAAAAACCGGGTGATATTCGTTCGTTGAATCTTAATTCTGAACAGCTAGAATTGGCAAAATATGCCTACGAAACAGGTAAGCCTGTGTTGTTGGTTCTTGTGGAGGGTAGACCGCGAATTATACATCCTATTGTAGATCAAGCGGCTGGTATTATCCAAACCTATTTACCAGGTGATTATGGTGGAGAGGCCTTAATAGATATTATCTATGGTGATATCAATCCAAGCGGAAAACTTCCATATACCTATCCGAAATATGATGGAGTAATCGAATTTTATGATCATCCGAGAAGCGTGGATCGATCAGGTAAATCATGGGGATTTGATGCTTTTGATCCCGAATGGGAATTTGGGTTTGGTTTGAGCTATACCGATTTTGAATATTCTAATCTAACGATTGACAAAACATCTCTTTCGAATACTGAAAGCATAACGATTTCAATTGATGTGAAGAACATTGGTGAGAGATCAGGAATGGAGGTCGTCCAATTGTACATTAACGACAAGGTGGCAGCTTATGTGCCTGCTGGAAAACGGCTTAGAGGTTTTCAAAAGATTCATCTCGACAGAGGAGAAAAGAAAAAAATTTCATTTACTATTTCCGCCGATGATTTAAAATTCGCCGACAGAGATGGGGATTGGATTCTTGAACCAGGAGTTTTTGAATTAACGATTGATAAGCAAAAGACTACATTTGAACTAAAATAAACATTGATGTATAAAATTGAATTTAAAGACTTTTTCACCTATTCCTTTTCATTGGATTGTGTGATTTTTGGCTATAGAAGTGGTCAGATACATGCACTCCTCATTAAAAGATCAATGGAGCCCTACGATGGAATGTGGGCGGTACCAGGAGATTTGGTTTATCCAGATGAAGATATCAAGGACGCAGCTAAACGAATTCTATTTGAATTGACAAAAATTGTAGATATAGAATTACATCAATCCCAAACTTTCGGACAACCCAATCGACACCCACAGGGACGCGTTATCACAACGGCTTATATGGCATTGATGCGGATAGAAGATTTTAAAGTGGAAGCTTCCTCGTGGGCAGGAGATTTTATGTGGGTGCCGATTCATGAAATACCTCAACTAGCATTCGATCATAACCTTATTCTTAATTCAACATATGAGTTATTGAAACAAAAATTGATGCAAGATCCAATCTGTTTTGAGTTACTTCCAGAGAAATTTACTTTAAACGAAATGCAACAGTTGTATGAATATGCAACTAATATAGAGATGGACAAAGCGAATTTCCGAAAAAAAGTGAAATCCATTCCTTTAATAGAGAACAAGGAAAAACAAGTGAACGTAAAGCATAGACCAGCAAAGTTATTTTCATTTGATCAAGATCATTACAACAACATAAGGGATACGGAGGATTATCAGTTTAAAATGTAAAATTTATTAGATACTTATTGTATTTTATACAATAATTAGTATCTTTCCACTTTAATAATATTGTTAATTTAAAAAAAAATGAAAAGAAATTTTACACTTAGAATTATTGTATCGTTAACTTTCTTGCTATTGACTGGGAGTGCAGTTTTTTCGCAAGATCTAGTAATTACAACAGAGATTTGTGGGCCAACGCCTGACACAGTTAGAATGACGGGGCCATGGTGGGGGTGGGATCCTAATGCAGGACCTATTGCAGTCAATAATGGAAACGGGACATTTACATTTACATTTTCCCCTGCTCCAACTGGAGATATGGAGTACCTGCTTATTAAAGATGGTGTTCAAGAAAATCTAATTACTGCTGTGCAAAATGGTGGTACTTGTGCTCCTATTACAGATTTTGCGAATTATGCGAATCGTCAATGGTTAACAACAGACCCTTTGGTTTTTTCTAATACTTATGGTCAGTGTGGACCTTGTGGGCCATCGTTAAATTTGACAATTGATGTATGTTCTGCAACGCCTGACACAGTTAGAATGACCGGTCCATTTTGGAATTGGGATCCGAATGGAGGTCCTTTGGCTATCGATAACGGAAATGGAACTTGGACAGTTAATTTAACTCCTGCGCCAACTGCTGATATGGAATATTTGTTTCTAATTGATGGTGTACAAGAAAATTTAATTTCTTCTATGCAAAACGGAGGAACTTGTGCTCCTGTTACTGACTACACCAATTACGCAAATAGAAAATGGACATTAGGTGAACCAGACGTCACGGATATTGCTTATGGACGATGTGTACCCTGTGCTTACCCAGATTTAGTTATTACTACAGAAATTTGTGATTCGACGGCACCTTCTCAAGTGAACTTAACAGGTCCGCTTTGGGGATGGAATCCAGCATTTGGACCTCAAGCTGTAGATAACGGTAATGGAACTTGGACATTTACTATTTCACCTGCGCCAACTGATTCTTTAGAATACTTATTGGTGAAAGATGGAACAATGGAAAATTTGGTTACCGTAATGGCTAATGGTGGCACTTGCGCACCAGTAACAGATTTTTCGTCTTATGCAAACCGTCAATGGATTCTTGGGTCAGCTGCGACATTTGCAAACACATATGGTTCATGTGTTGATTGTGCTTCACTTTCAATAGTGGAAAATGGGATAGAAGCATCGGCTGTTTATCCAAATCCAGTCGTTTCAGAAGTTACGATTCAAAGAAATTCAAATATTGAAAAAGTAATTGTTTATTCAATTGTTGGAGAGAAAGTAATGGAAATCAATACGAACTCAAATTCAGTTGAATTGAACCTTGAAGGTCTATCTTCAGGTGTTTATCAGGTAGTTATTTCAGGAGATAATAAAATATCTAGAACGCAACTTATCAAAAAATAAATAATTCAAATTATTCAGAAATGGGAGATTGAGGTCTCCCATTTTTTTTTAAAACTTTAGTTTATTATTCTGTATGTCAAAATTTCTCTTTACAATTTTTTTTTCTTTATTGTCAATTAGTGCATTCTCCCAGTGGAACCTTGTTTGGTCTGATGAGTTCGACAGTTCAGCTTTGGATATGTCTAAATGGTCTCACGAAATCGGTGGTAATGGTTGGGGAAATAATGAATCCCAATTCTATACGACTCACGAAACAAATCTTCAAGTAAGCAATGACGAATTAAAGATTATTGCTTTGCAAGAAACAATAGGAAACAATCCATATACTTCTGCTAAGATTGTAACGAAAGGAAAGTATCAAATTCAATATGGTAAAATTGAAGCGAGAATAAAAATTCCAATGGGACAAGGCATATGGCCGGCATTTTGGATGTTAGGATCGAATGTTGATCAAGTTTCGTGGCCTATGTGCGGAGAGCTAGACGTTATGGAGCATATAAACAACGAAATGATGACCCATGGGACAGCACATTGGGATGTAAATGGCTATGCGTCATACGGAAGCTCCGTTATGAATGCAGATCCAACTCAGTTTCATGTATATTCAATTGAATGGGATGATGCTGAAATTAAGTGGTTTTTTAATGGAAATCAATATCATACGATGAACATTGCTAATGGAATCAACGGAACAAATGAATTTCATGAACCTTTTTATATAATTTTAAATTTAGCGGTTGGAGGAAATTGGCCTGGTTATCCAGACGCTACGACTACTTTTCCGCAAGAATTGGTTGTAGATTACGTACGAGTGTATAAAGATCAAAGTGATCTTGGTTTGGATGCAATGAATCTAAAGAGTTTATCGATTTATCCAAATCCAGCAGAGGATGAAGTTCGAATAAAAGGGGCGAAGGTCAATGATCTAGTTTCATTCAAAACTATGGATGGAAAAACATGCTTATCGCAAATAATAAGCAACCAAAATAGTTTTAATATTTCAACTCTCGAATCAGGAACATATTTTGTTGAACTTTTAGACGAAAAGGGCGTTATTTTCAGAACGAAATTTATAAAGAATTAATTACTTTAAAATAATTGTTCCCCAAAGTGAAGGATTGGAATGGAATCCAGATGCACCATGACCATTCCAAGTCGTTTGTATTTCGCGTATCATTTTTTCGTTACCTTCATCAACAGCAATTTCGAATCCTAAGGGTGTATCCGCTTTTAATTCAGCATGCATTAAATTCTTTAGAGGGATTGCGATCTCGGCAAAATATCCATAATCTGTTTTCATAATTCCGAAATTACCTTCAGAATACAATTTGTCGTCTGAGAAATTCCACAAATAAGGTTTCAGACCGCAGTTAAGCCCAAAATGGTAATCACTCAATAAAAATAATCCCCGTTTTAGATTTGCTTTAGGATTGGTTGCAATAGCAATCTCTATAGCGTCACCGTTCCACAAATCAGCATTTGTTTTATTATTTAAGAAAGGGTGTTGATCCTCTACCTTAACGGCTATATAAAGACTGTCTGAGGTATTTTTAGTGGCGAATGAATGACCATCACCAAAAAAAGTGAAATTCGTATTCCAATCAACGGAGTTGCCATCCACCGAAATAGATTTATCCCTTAAAGATTCTGAAATTACCGACTCACGCAGTTTTCCAGTGAAAGGAACCAATTCAATTCGATTTATTTCAGCAACACCTTCGGCAAATAATTGAACAAGCATCTGCTTGATGTTACTTGGGTCTGTATCAAATTCTTCGAAAGGGAAGAGGGACAGAGGTATCTGAACCTTACTCCATTCTTTGGTTATTATATCATTAACAAAATATTTTCTTGAAAATCCCACCCAAGCTTGTCCGTTGGCATAGTCTTCGAAGCCCATTGCCCATGGCAAGTTTGTAATATCTTTACCTGTGGAACGAACTTCAAATTCAATCGCTGTTACATCCACAATTCCAGAAATGTCTTTCGAAGACCAGAAATCCCATCCAAAACCAACGCCAACCCAATCACAACCGTCTTGGTCTTTGTTCCAATTTAATTGCAGATAAGTATCCTTTTCATCTTCTTTTAGATCAACCGAAACACATTTTACGTCTTCAGAAAACCAAACTTCATCTGACATTGTGTTGTCAAAAATAGTGAGTTGAGAGAAACCATTGATGTTTTTCGTGTTATCCACCTCGTACGAGTCGTACAGACCTTGACGTTTTACAATTCTTGAGTCAACAATTTTAACTTCCTCAAAATTTTGAATACGCGTTGAATCCTGCCCAAAAACGAAACATATGGAAATTGAAAATAAAAACAATAAGAATAAACGCAGCATCATGGTTTAAGTGGTTCATTTTGGGTAAAAATAATATAGTCTACTTTAGTTTTGGCAAATCCGGTAACGGGATTCGCCAAATGGAGCATATTCACTTGGTTCAATCGGTCTGGATTATGTTGTCCATTGCCATTTGGAGTTGAAGGTTGTCCATTAACCAAACATGGAATATCACTGTATTTTACGGAGAGAAGCTTCCATCCTTCCCAGTTAACAGGTATTTCTAATGAATAAGTGTCTTCGGATGAATTTGCAAATACTCCACTTAGGTCATCATCTTCTTGAAACTGGAACAATAAAATGGTATTTATAGAGCCAGGTTCACCGTATATCATTATATTGAAATACGTATTATCTCCATTACCTGTAATAGGCATTTGAGCTGATCCGTAAGCGCTCGCTCCAAAATATAAATAACCAATTAAATAATCCCAATCAACTGTTCCAGCCATATTGTAATACGAATTTCCTTGTGGGGAGCCTGCTTCGGTTTTAATTTGAAAATCCATGTCAGCGCCTGCTTGAATGAATGAGGTCCATTGATTATTAAAGCCAGATTCGAAATCGGAGATTAAAAATCCTGGATTAAGTTTCGGTTGAATAATTTTTATAGTAGATGTCAGGGTATCCGATTCTCCTTCAAAAGTCAATTGAACATCACATATTTCAATACCAAAAACTGGAAAATTAGTCGTTTCCCCAAACCAAGTCGTGGTGGCCTGATTCAAACTGCTGCTTGTTCCTATAATTTCTTTTACCGCACCTGTGGTTTGACCTGTTATTGTGATTTTCCAATCAATGATTTTGGACATTTGAGCCGTAAAGTAAGCAGTTTGACCGGCTGCAAAATCAACTGAATCTAAATTTTGATCTAAGGTGCTAATAACGCCAAATTCGCCATAAACATCGTTTAAGCTTGGTCCATCAATTGAATTGTCTTTCTTGTGACAAGAAGATAGAGCAATTATTCCAAGTAATATTAATGTGATATACTTTTTCATATTTAAAATTTAAGATTATATACAATCATAAACTGATTCATTGCGTAAGGCGTTAAACCATTGCCATTGTTCAGATTACTTTCATAGAACGCCGACAAATACATATCATCCGTAAAATTGAATTTTAATCCAGCTGCATAATAATTCTCATAATTTCTTGCACTAAAAGGTGCAAAACTGATTATTTCATCATTCGTATTGCGAATCGGAGTTAAATCATTTCCACTACTTTCAAAGTGATAAACATTCGCCATCAAGAAAAGTTTACTGACCAGTTCATATTGCGCACCTATACTAACTGATGCCGATTTCAACGAAACGCCTTCAAATTCTATTTCGCTAGGTCGCGAAGTTCTTTGGTAGCTCAATCCAGCTTCTATATCCATATGTCGTCTCATGTTGAAAATTTTCATCAAATCTACCTGTGCTGTAGTTTGCAAGAAATTGTATTTTCTGAGCTTAGTCGTTCCTTGACCACGAATTTCACTTAATTGATAGTATTTTGCTTCCAGCGTTATTTTTTCTGAAGTATCTTGATATTGAACCTCTCCATAAATCCCTTTTCTATTGAAACTTGCTGTTCCATAGGGAAGGGCATTGTTGATTGCCGGATTGTAATCCATAATTCCCTCACTGATTGAGGAAGAATACAAAGTTGGATCGTTGTACAAATCGTACATGGAAATTTGACGGTCGATTTGGCTGTTCGTATATCGACTATAAAAGGTGTTTAATTGATTGTAATTGATTCTTTTAGATTGGGCTCCAGCACTTCTGAAATCGGCACCGTTGTCCAGATATCCAGCCGACACCTTTAAATTCAATTCTTTTAATTTCAAATACGCTTTCGTATTTGAGAAGAAGTCTGTCAACTGTGTTGAATCCTGGGCGTAACCAGCAGCTGATGTTCCTGTTTCTCCAGCCAAGCCAACAATCCATTTGTCCTTGTCCAATTTTGCTTCAAACGTTATAGTGCTCACTGCATTTTTATAAGGGTTATCGCTTGCTGCTGTAGCTTTCAAGTCAAATATACTTGCGTGATTAAGACCAAAGGTAAAATAGTTACTTTGTGATACAACCATGTTTCCTCCACCATAAAAACGTTCAAATATGTTGGAAAGGTTGGAAGGATTTAACCGTATAATGAAACTATTGAATTTAACATCCTTTATAATCTTCGGGAAGGCAAGACCAAAATCGATAGCCGCCCCTTGTTGTCGCCAGGTGTTTTTTCTAGAGTAGAAAGATTCATAATTTAGGATGTCCTCTTTAATTTGAAGCGTCCCAACCCCACTTAATAACATATCAGGATTGTGGTTGTAAAAGGTGTAAGGAGTCATTTTATAATCAATGTTTCCCAATTGATAACGAACGATTTTTCCAGCTACACCTCGCACATATAGTTGTCTCACATCAAAGGCCACATTGCTTCCCCAGAATCCACCTAAATCGTTTTTAATACGAATCATTCCAAGTATTTCTGTTTGCTCATTCGGATTTATTCTAAATCCTAGATCGATCAAAGCGTATCCCCCTGCGGATTTACCTGGTGTTACAGTATCAATTTCATCTGTCTGAAAATCCATATTGGACATGACAGCTCGAGCACCTCCAACAAATTGTACTTTTTTTCCGTCTTGTGCGAAAGTAAAAACCGCAATTGAGAAAGATAAAATGGTTAATAATGATTTCATATTTAGAAATATATTTTAAGTTCGACGGTGGTTTCCTGTCCTTTGTATTTGTCCAGGGAGAAATTCGCATCTTCGTAAGTCATCCAACGATGACGGACATAAAGACCGGTATTTTTCGATAATTGCACATCCAATCCGATTGCATAACTCAAACCTGTTTGGTCTTTAGCCAGACCTGTATCTAAATCAAGGACGGTATTTTGATTCGCAATTATTCTATCGTAACCTAGATAATTCGCGAGTACAATTTTTGGAAATAATTTGTAGTAGAATTCAAATTGATGATTGTAACTCTGGAGATAAGCGGCTTTAGAATATTTTGGAAGAGCTGAGAAGTCACGTTGTACCGAATGAAATCCACCTAAATAAAAATAAAGCAACTCTCGGTTGAAGATTTTCATTTTACCCTTAAAACTTAACTCGATAGCATTGAATCCTTTAGCAGAAATAGAATCCGTAATTTGAACCGTTTCGTACACGCCTCTATATATTTTACTGAGGTTTTGATATGGACCTACACCCGATGGAAACGCCCAACGCCACATTCGAGAAAGAGCAAGGTTATTCGCCTGATGTCCGAATGTTATTTTATCCGATAGTCCATTAATTTCTTGTGCTGCAGAATATCCAATGGTTAATTTTTGTTTTTTAATGTTCAAATCGGTATTCAAAATTATTCCTTGACGATTATTCGTCATTTGTCCGATGGGCACCAATGAACTTGCAAAAGGAATAATAGGAATTTGACTACCAGGTGGAGAAACATTGGCAGAATTCACTTGAAATTCCGCGATAGAGGTATTCCAAAATACTCCATTATTATTTATTACTCTTGGGCTAATATGGTAAAAACGAAGTTCAATAGGGAAGAAGGTTAATTCTTTCTGAAATTGAAATTTTAAGTCAAGTGCTTGTCCCCATTTTCCTTTGTTATCAGGGCTCGTATATCTTCCAATTCCATTTTCAGCTAAAAAGTGAATTTTCTTTAATTTAATTGCAAATTCATAGGTGTACAATTCATAACCAATTGTTTCCCGCGTCAGACTATCATCATATGTTTTGCTTGAAATCCCATTGAAACTAAAGAAACCAATATTAAAATCCTTTCGAATTTTCCCCGCCATCATATTATTCGGCTTCGGGAGTGCACCGCCGTTGAATTGCGACTTTCCATACATGTAGGAAAAAGAAAAGTCTTTCGGCAATTTCATTCCTTCAAAAATAAAACCTTGAAACGCTTGTTGTCCCCATCGTTCATCTTGACTTAAGGCGCCATCATTGTAAAATTTTGAATACCGATCGAGTACATCCTTAGAGTTTGGATCCCAAGGATTTCGTTCAAATAAACTGAACCTGTTGTACCCCGTATTGGTTGCAAATGTCATGGGAGTCAAAGTGTACCAATGAATTCCGCCCATTCGAACAGAAAAGTTGCCGAATTTTGTTGAATGTGAACCATTGAGATTGACACCTAAATTTAATCCTTTGGCGTAATCTGCAGTGCTACCTGACAAAGGCGTCCATAAAAATAAGTCCGTGCTGAACGAAGTTTGTGCAGATGGTCGCGCCCCAATAGTCATGTACAATTGAGGAATTTGGCTATCGTCTCCAATAAATAATCTACCCGGAACCGTTCCGAATTCTGGATATTGGGTTTCCATCGATGTGTAGTTTGCTAGAAATCGATAATTTCCGGAAACAGACAAATTATTCAGTCCATTTTCGAACTTCTTCGGAAATGATCCGGCATCAAAAAGTTCGGAAGAATCACTTGTAACTTCTTGAGTATGCGCGTTCAAAATAACAAACAGTGCCAAAGTTGAACTGAATAAAATGTGTAAATTATTCCTCATTAAAAGGTTTTAGGTCTTGTTGGATAAATTGAACTTTTTTTACTGTACCGTCACCGTTCAGTTCATTCTGAACATAAAAAGGGATGTTTGAATACGCTACTTTTTTCCCGTCCGTCACAGAGATAAAAAGTCTATATCGACCTTCAATAACAGGTGCTTTCATGGTTACTTCAAATTTATTTTTACCCTTCAACTTACCTGGAATCAGAGGTGGCTTGTTTTCTGCATCACCTCCTGTTTTCAAATCTGTACTTTCAGGATAGAGCTCCCAAGAATATTTTAACTTATCGGTATTCTTATCGGTAGAATATACTTGGAAATTAAGTTTTTGAGATGGCGTTAAAATGACATTTTTATTAAAAGTTTGGTTGTCCATCCTCAACGAATCAATGGATGGGCTGCGGTTTTCTGGATACTTCCCGGACCAATCCAAGGTTAGAGCGTCAATTGCTTCGGTTGGCAGACCATCTTCCGTAAATACACCGTACCATGTACTCGTATATTCTTGTTTTTGGCCCCATAGAAAGGCAAACGAACCTATGCATTGATTTCTTTCTCCCCAAATGTATTTCTCGTAGCGTTCTGTATAAACACTTGCTTTTTCTGTACTTGTTTGTTCAATGGATGATCCCCAGCGTGTCTTGGGGGACTCCCAATGTCCGTTTGGGCCCCATTCTGTTATCATATATGGGCCATTGTAATTTCCATTTTTCAAAACACTCGCTACATTTCCAATATCGCCATAGGTGTTGATGCCGTATATGTCAATATCAGTCATTACTTCATTGATGAATTTTACCTTTTCGGCATTCGTACCTGCAGTTACGGTAGATGTTGGATGATTTGGATCCAATTCTTTAACCATTTTGGCAATGTCGTTCACTGCTTTCCAAACTTTGGTGTTGGAATAATTCAATTCATATTCATTTCCAATTCCCCACATCAATAGGGCAGGGTGGTCTTTGTATTTCAGAACACCGGATTTGAAATTGTTTATTTGGGATTGAATTTTATCTTCATCGTTATAATCGAAACCATGCCGTTCGTGTTGAACCCACATACCCAACATGACTTTCAATCCTTTTTTCTGAGCTTCATCTAAGACTTCTTGCGCATTTTCTAATCCCCAGGTGCGTATGGTGTTTCCCCCACAAGAGACGACTTCATCCATAAATTTTTCGCCACCTGCACCAAGCACATAAAAAGGTTTGTCATTCACATACAAATCCCATTGTTCGCCTGTTTTCTTCACAGTAACAATGTTAGTTTGAGCAAACGACCATGAGACAAAAAAAATAGGAAGTACCGTTTTAACAGCGGAATTTATGCACGTTTGAACAAATCTCATAGTTATGAAGTCGTTAATTATGACTTATTGTATTAATTACAATAATAACCTTTTTTTTCTAAAATTTACAATAAAATATATCTAGAACCGTGGAATCTTATCAATATGAAGTCGAAGACACATGTTTACATCTGACTTATTTCATCATCCAAGATCCACCAACTGAAATTACATTTTTCAAGCTCAGGAATTCGTTGGCAGTTGCTTCGTTTACTCCGCCGGTAGGACAAAATTGTACAGACGGGAATACGTTTCCATACGTTTTGAGGGCATCAATACCACCAAATAGATTCGCCGGAAAAAACTTGAGGGTATTCCAGCCCAATTGCATGGCCATAATAATTTCACTTGGTGTGGCAACACCTGGAATGAAGGCAATTCCACTTTTTTCAAAAGCAGATGCTAAATTTGAATTAATTCCGGGGCTTACCATAAAGTCAACACCAATTTGAATTGCTTTTTGGATTTGATCTTCATTTACGACAGTTCCAATACCAACGTCAATGACATCACCGTACTTTGTTTTGATCATTTGTATAGCTTGAAAAGCTACCTCCGTTCTTAAAGTGACTTCGATACAATGCATGTCAGCCATCTGAAGCTTTTGAATAATCCCATCCACTTCGTTGATACTATTTATAGTAACCACAGGCACAACTTTGTGTTTGGATAATACACCAACGATATTGTTTTGACTCATAATACTTTATAAAAAACTAGCACCTTCTTCACTTGAATTTACCAAGGTTCGCATATTGGTAAATAATTCTCTTCCTAATCCAAATACTGTTGAATTGTCTTTTGCATCGAATTCGCGATCTTCAATAGATTTATCTAAACACGTTAATTCACCACTTATAGCGTCAACTCGCACAATATCTCCGTTTCGAATTTTACCAATTAATCCGCCATCTCTTGCCTCAGGAGTGACATGAATAGCGGCAGGAATCTTCCCCGATGCCCCAGACATTCTGCCATCAGTTACTAGCGCCACTTTAAATCCGCGCTTTTGCAAAATGGTCAAGGAAGGAGTTAATTGATGTAATTCGGGCATTCCGTTTTGTTTGGGACCTTGGAAAGGGAGTATGGCCACAAAATCTTTGTCAAGATTACCCGCTTTGAATTCTTTGATGAAATCTTCTTGCTCTTTGAAAACCAAAGCTGGAGCCTCAGTAACAAAGTATTCTTCAGAAACCGCTGACGTTTTCATAATGGAACGCCCGATATTGCCTTGGAGGAACCTCAAACCGCCTTCCTTCGAGAAAGGATTAGTTACTGGACGCAAGATAGACTCATTTAAACTTAATTTTTGACCTTCCTGCCAAAGTATTTGGTCATTAATAATTTTTGGTTCTTGGGTGAATTTCTCTAATCCGAATCCAAGAACTGTATGGACATCTTGGTGCAAAAGATTGTTTTCCAACAATGTATGCATCACGAACCCCATTCCACCAGCCGCATGAAAATGATTGATGTCGGCTGCTCCGTTCGGATAAACTTTGGTGAGTAAAGGAATTACCTTTGACAAATCGGAAAAATCTTGCCAATTCACTTTTATTCCCGCAGCATTGGCAATGGCAATAATATGTATGGTGTGATTCGTAGATCCACCAGTAGCTAATAATCCAATAATTCCATTCGTGATCGCCTTTTCATCCAACAAGGTACCCAACCCGTCCTCAAATTTTTTGGATTTAGCTTTTTCAGCCATCACCTTCACAATTTCTTCGTTTAAAAGAGACCGTAGCTGAGTGCCTGGATTAACAAAACTAGAGCCGGGCAGCTGAAGACCCATTATTTCCATCAACATTTGGTTACTATTCGCCGTACCGTAGAACGTGCAAGTACCAGGAGAGTGATAAGAATCAGATTCTCCTTTCAATAATTCCTCGCGCGAAATTTTCCCTTCAGCGAAGTCTCTTCTGATACGCGCCTTTTCGTCGTTACTGATACCAGTTTCCATTGGTCCTCCCGGAACAAAAGCTACGGGCAAATGGCCAAATTTCAAGGAACCCATCAATAGTCCAGGAACAATTTTATCGCAAATTCCGAGATTCAAAACACTGTCAAACATGTTATGCGAAAGCCCGATTGCTGTTGACATGGCAATTACATCCCTGCTAAAGAGAGACAATTCCATTCCGTCTTGACCTTGGGTTACACCATCACACATGGCAGGTACACCGCTGGCAATTTGAACTACAGCGTTGTGTTTTGTAGCGTATTTTCGCAATTCATGCGGATAGTCCTCAAAAGTTTTGTGTGCAGAGAGCATGTCGTTGTATGCTGTAATTACACCTATGTTAGGCGCTATATCTTCCGATAGATTCTTTTTGTCCGTTGGTCCACATCCAGCAAAAGCATGAGCTAAATTGCCACAATGCAAATGAGATCGGTTGAAATCCACGTCAAATTGAGCACGCATTTGAGACAGATAAAGGGCTCTTGACTCCTTACTTCGTTCAATTATTCGAGTTGTTACTTCTTGTATTTTTGGATGTATCATTCTGCGTAATAAACGTTTAATTCATTTTTAGCACTCGAAAACTCTGAAATTGGCAATCCTTTATCCATTGAATTTTGCAGGATCTTTAACTTTTTCTTACCAAGAATCATTAATGCGTTATTTGTTGAACTTGACAACATTGTTTTATTACAGCTTATTCTTCTTGTTGGATGATTGGGAGCATATGCCGAGCCAATGTTTTTATTAGTGTCAGCAATTAGTTTAATTGACTCTAAATCATTTGGAAAAATAGAAGCTGTATGTCCATCTTCACCCATTCCGAGCAAACAAAAATCAATGTGGGAGAAAAAAGAATTATAAGTCAAAGTTAGATGCTTTAGATTTTCTTCAAAATTAGAATCATTTAACACCATTGGCAAAACGTCAATTTCCATAATACTGTTCTCATTAAGAGAGTCCTTAATTTTTGAATGATTATTGAATTCGCTATTTACAGGAACAAACCTTTCATCGACCAGTCCTATGTTAACTTTCGACCAATTAATTTCATAAGAACCTAAAGTTTTGTAGAGATTCAGTGGAGTGCTACCTCCAGATAAAAGAATATTAGACGTTCCTCGAGTTTCTATCGAATTAAGAAGAATATTTATTATGTACTTCGCGAGTTTTTTCTCTAATTTTTTTTGTGAATCAAATTGTTTCAATATCATTTTTGTTCGATTTTGACCATTTGTGTTTTTCGTTCATAATTTGATCACCAGGACCCCAAGATCCTGCATGATAAAGAATATTTTTCATTCCCGTTTTTTTCCAACTATTCGTAATTGATTCTATCCATTTCCAAGCTGCTTCTAATTCTTTTTGGTGCATAAAAAGAGTCTGTTGACCGCGTAATACATCAATGATAAGTCTTTCATATGCCTCTGGAAATCTTTCCTCAAAAGAATCTACATAATCTAACTTAAGACTAATGGGACGATATCGATAACCACCTGGGCCAGGCAATTTTGTCATTTGCACCAATTCTATTCTTTCCTCAGGTTGAAGTCGCATAATTAATTTATTTCCTGGAATTTCTTCGTTCGCATCAAATACATTATGTCGAACTGATTTGAAATTAATAATAATTTCAGAGTAGCGCTTCGCCATTCGTTTTCCGGTGCGCATGTAAAAAGGCGTGCCTTTCCATCTCCAATTGTCAATAAATGCCTTTATTGCGACGAAAGTCTCGGTATTCGATTCATAATTGTCTATGTCTTCTAAATAGGAAGGAACAGAGGCGTCATTGATTTTCCCGCGTGAATATTGTCCTCGAGCTGTTTGTGTAAGAACTGATTTATCGTTGAACATACGAAGTGAATTGAGGACTTTTAATTTTTCATTTCGTACTGATTCAGCTTCTAGTTTTGTTGGCGGTTCCATTGCAATTAAGCACAACAACTGCAATAAATGATTTTGTACCATATCGAGCAGAGCTCCACTTTTGTCATAATAATTGCCTCTTTTTTCTACGCCCAAACTTTCTGCAACGGTAATTTGAACTGAATCTATATCTTCCGAACTCCATGAATGCTCGAAAAGATGATTTGCAAAACGCAGCACCATTAAGTTTTGCACGGTTTCTTTGCCTAAATAGTGGTCTATTCTATAAATCTGTGATTCACTAAAAGATTTGGTAATTTGTGTTTGAATTTCTTTAGATGATTTTAAACTAAACCCCAAAGGTTTTTCAAGAACAACTTTACTGTTTTTATTCAGAATTTTCGCTTTTTTGAGCATGGATGAAATTACACCAAATGCCGACGAAGGAGTCGATAAATAATATACATTTTGCCTTTCAGACGTATTATCTATAAATTCTTGTAAAGTCCGATATTCTTCGATTGTTGGCTTGGTAATAACGATAACTTTTATTTTTTTAAAAAATTCCTCTAAAACGTTCTTTTCAATTTCATAATCAATTGAAGCCTCGATAAAGGTTTTAATGCTTGCCATTATATTTGATTTATTATTCGACGTGCGAGTAATGCAGCATATATTGAACTCCATCTTCAATTGTTTATCAGCGAAACGATGAAAAAGAGCTGGGTATATTTTTCGATATGCTAAATCACCATCGCCGCCGAATACAATGAAATTAAATGGAAGTATCTTTATTAGATTTTGAGATTTGTTTGTCATATGTAAGACTAAGGTAATTACTTTTAGTAATTTATACCTTAAGTAGGCAATAAAAGTTTTCTAAATCTACAATAAAAAAATTTCTATAAAAAGAAAGGTGGTTTGTTGAATCGCAATTTGGCATCTTGAAACAAGCTTGATTTCGCGTTCATTTGAAAAGAGAAATATTTCACTTGAGCAATAGGAGTCCATTGAAAAGAAAGTTGCCAACAGTGCAAATCTCTCACAACGGAAAATTGAGAATAAGTGATTTTGGACGTTTCTAAGTCAAAATTCGCGTTACCTGTAATTTTCCAGCGTTTCGTGAAGGATGCGTCTCCATCCATCTGAATCGTTTGTACTACGGCAGATCTTTCATTATTGGCGGCAGTTAGAAATTGATTGGCCGTCCAACTTGAATTGTAAGACATGGTAACCTTCCACGGTATTTCGAAACTGATAATTTGCTCAGGGTGTTCAATGAAATATTGATAATCAGCGGTCCAGTTTTCTTCCATTTTTGAGCGAACTTCGTCCAGTTTTTTGAGGCTTTTCCTTGAGGTTAAAGTATAACTAGTGGCAAAACTTAAGTTCGTAAAACGACCTAAATTACCTCTTGATTTCAAGGCGTATGAATCAAATGACGTACCCGTGCTATCGTTCCAATCATATGGACTGAACGTTCCGTTAACTTGCAGACTTAGGGCCTTCAAAGGACTGATTCTGAGATTCGTGGAAAAATTAGACAACTTCATCGAGTCTTTTTCGAAATCATAATTTCCGCTTACAGAGAAGTTGTCGATTAATTTGATTTTTTGGAATCCGGTAATGGTATCTTTAGCTGATTTACGTTTCAACTCCAAGGTATTGTTCATGTTGAAGGTCAATAAGCTTTGGTCACGCGTAGAACTCGCGGAATAAATACTGTTTTCAAATCGAGAATAAGCAATTGTATCGCCTGAATAGCCTGAAATAAATGTGCTGTTTTTGTTCATATTTGGACGATAAGTGTATCCAATGGTTGGGGTAAAGACATGTCGAATGATCGGCTTGTTTTTCCCCAAAGTTTTGTAATATGAATAAAACACTGTTGTAGCGTTTGCAGTGAAATCCATTGTCTGTGCCATATCGCTGACATTCAATACACGAGAATTCACGAAAAAGTTATCGTACAACCCTGTCGTTTCGTTTTTGAGAGAATCATCAAATCGCTCCGAAGTTTGAAAGTTGTACGAATTCGAATAGATGAACGAAGGATTAATTTTCAATGCATTTTTGAAGAGCCCAATAGTCGTTTTGGCTGTTGCTTTTTGAAATATTCCATTCTTGAATTTGTCTTGAATGGCTTGAAAATCACCTTGCTGCATCAAACTATCGGCGAAGTTAGATTGGTTTTTGCCTTCCATGTCGTAGGTTACGCCAAATCGACTAATCGCTTGACGCCAACCTCTAGAGGAAGCAACTAATTTTTGTAATGGAAAGATTTGGGTCATGTTGAAATTCACCACAGGACTAGTTAAATCAGTAGTTTTATTGCTTGAACTTTGTCTTGCCGAAAGTTTAATTCCTGCGCGGATTGGCAAGTTTCCAAAGGAACGATCTAGTGAAATGTCGGACAAAAATGCATTATTCAAATATTGACCATTTGTAGGGTCAACATTGGTTTGTGGGTCATTGATGGAAGTAAAATTCACATTCGAGCGAAAATACCAATTCGGATTTCCTTTTTTATCTTGGTTGTGTTGCCAGTTCACACGGAAATTTTTTCTCGAATCATTGGAGGGAAAACCATTTCTGAACAAATCATAGCCTAAATCGACTGCTCCACTATATTTGTATTTTACAGAGTAGTCAGTAACGGCACCAAGGCCAAAGGTTCCTCTAGAATAGATGGTGCCATAAACTGTTGTTTGCAGATTGTCGTTGATTGGAATATAGTACCCTAGTTTTTCGAAACCAAATCCGTATTGCGAAGCAGGAATTATCTGAGGGAAAATAAAGCCAGAAATTCGATCTTGATCTTTTGATTGTGGAATAATGGCAAAAGGAAGTCCCAAAGGTGTCGGAATCCCCTTAACCCAGAGATTCATTGGCCCGGAAACGATTCTTTTTTCAGGAATTAATATAGCTTTCGATAATTGAAAATGAAAATGGGGCTCTTCTAAGTCGCAAGTCGTGAATTTCCCTTCTTTAAAATGTACCTCTTCATTTGGATGACGTTTAGCAACTCCCATATACAAGAAATTTTCATCTTGCTTGGTCATCACATCCTCGATATATCCTTTTTCCGTATTGAAATTGTATCGAATAGTGGAAGCTTTCATTTTTTCTATGCCGTCGTCAAATGCAGGTCTTCCGGTTATATTCCCTAAACTGTCACTTAAATAGGTGGCTGTCACCTCATTTTTATCCAAATCAATAATAATGTAATCGGCAGTCATTGTGATATTCCCATATCTGACAATCGCTTCTTTCACTAAAGTCACGCGATTGTTTCTTAAATCGACATTTGTGGAGTCTAGCGCATCATAAAAAACCTCCTCGTCGAAGGAATCATCAATAATGTATAAAGTATCTTTGTCGGTCAATAATTGGGCGTAACCAAAGGAATAAACAAACATTATTAACAACGTTGCGAAGAAAACTCGAATTCTGGAATGTTTTTTGGTTATCAATCCAATGTAATTTTGTTGTATGTGCTTTTTACATACTTGCAAAGCTAAAAATAAGATAGTTCATGACTGAAAAAATATTTGTTTTTATGCGAAACGTTAGAATACTCTTTATTATTGGATGTTTCGCTAGTATCAATATTCATGCCCAAGCGCCATCGGTAGATTTGGCGGCAATTAAAACGGTTGTTATTGATGCTGGGCATGGCGGAAAAGACCCAGGATGTCTCGGTGCAACATCTCAAGAGAAGCATGTTTGTTTGACTATGGCCTTGAAGCTGGGCAACATGATCAAGAAGAATTATCCAAATGTAAAAGTGATTTTCACCAGAGAAAAAGATGTTTTTGTAGAATTGGATGATAGAGCTAAAATTGCTAATCAATCGAAAGCTGATTTATTTATTTGTATCCACGCCAACGCTGCAGGAGCTGCTGCTGTTGGAACAGAGACCTATGTTCTTGGGTTGCATAAATCTGAATCACAACAAAAAATAGCGGAAAGAGAAAATTCAGCTATTTACTTGGAAGACGACAAAGGAGAAAAGTACAAAGATTTCGATTTATCGCCTGATGCAATCATTGCACGACAATTACAATTGGCCTATTATCTAGATCAATCGATATTATTTGCATCTATGTTGCAGGCCGAGTTTAAGAAAATTGGTCGTTATGATAGAGGAGTGAAGCAGGCTGGTTTTTTGGTCTTGTACAAAACAACAATGCCAAGTGTTTTAATAGAAACAGGATTCTTAACGAATCCAACAGAGGAAAAATTTCTGAGTAATGATGACTCACAGACAAAGATGGCAAGCTCTATGTTTTCTGCTTTTGAGAGTTACAAGAACGAGTTAGAAGGAATCACTTCCAAAACAGAGAATAAGCCTGTAGTTCCAAAAGAGATAAAGAAAGACCTAAAGATTGAAGATTATAACGCGGGTAATGTTTCATTCAAAGTTCAAATTGAAACTTCGGATTCGAAAATTTCATTAACAGATAAAAAGTTCATTGGGGTTAAAGTAGAGGAGTACCAACAAAATAACTTGTATAAGTACACAACTGGAGATTTTCAAAATGATATTAGTGGAGCCAAGAAGTTACAAACGGAAATGCGAACAAAAGGATTTCAACATGCGTTTGTTGTTGCGTTTATTGATGGAGAGCGAATTAGTATCGAAAAAGCTATTAAATTAGCAGAAAAATAGAAGTGTGAAGATTTCCAAGGAGATAAAAACGGGCGTTATAGCTATTGCAGCAATCGGATTTTTGGTAACAGGAGTAAACTTTTTGAAAGGAAATAGTTTCTTTGGAGGTGATGAAATTTATTATTCATACTATCCAAATTCCGGACAATTAGCAGGTGCAAGCAATGTTACATTAAATGGAGTCGCAGTAGGGAAAGTGTTGAGCATTGAAAATGTTGCAAGCACAGATCCAAATAAAGTTGTAAAAGTTTCCTTTAATATTCAACACGATAATATTAAAATACCGAAAGGCACAATAGTTCAAATTGATAATTTAGATTTGTTTGGAAAAGGTCTTGTATTGAAAATGCCTGATAGTCTTACCAATGGTTATTACAAGCCTGGAGCCAAAATACCTGGTGAATTGGTCGTTGATATGATGTCACAAGTAAAACAAATGGCCGAACCAGTTGCCGCAAAGCTTCAGACTTTAATGACTAGCATCGAAAAAGTAGTGCAAAGTGCGACTACCTTGGTCGACACTAATTCAGCCGAATCTATTGAAGGAACGATTCTAGAATTGAAAGTGGCCATTAAACGTTTTGGAAATGTCGCTTTGGAAACGGAGAATCTTGTCAAATCAGAAAAAGTAAAACTAGGCCGTATATTTTCCAATGTAGAAGGAATTACGGAGAATTTAAAAGCTAGTAACGAAAAAGTTGCAGAAATTATCGGCAATACAAAGAAGATTACCGATGATTTAGTTTCGGCT